>Ga0116231_10002114_pt1 | contig 41509 bp, 31 predicted proteins | sample S1TSphgellanicum_2_FD_89695 | JGI IMG/M metagenome (GOLD analysis project Ga0116231, IMG submission 89695) | Host-associated microbial communities from peat moss isolated from Minnesota, USA - S1T2_Fd - Sphagnum magellanicum MG | ecosystem: Host-associated > Plants > Peat moss > Unclassified... | reverse complement strand
GGGGGGGACCAACGGTTGTTTGAAAAGAATTTTTTTTTTAAAAAGCCAAAAACATCAACCAAACATTGTTGAAATAACACACCTGTGCATTATGCACGGGGTTCACACTAGTATTTAAAATTGCCTTAAGTTGAACCTAATCCAAAGTGTGTAAACCTTCCTAAACCCTAACACCCAAAAAATGGGCTTCGAACCCCTTCTCTGGAAAATAGTCAAGAAATATATAGTTTTTGACAACCTCCCTGCCTCCTCCCCAACTCTCCAAACATCCCAAAAAAACACTAGGTTACACCATTTCTACCTAGGTTAGACCCAAGGGGTTTAGTGTTCAGCACCGTCCAAGTCAACCTGATTTTATGCATTAGTATTTACCAAGCTTTTTGGAGAAACTGATGCTTTTGTTCCCATTTTCAAAACGACAACAAAGAAAAGCATTGCATAGGTATGAAAGAGGATATTATTCTTGGTCATGACGGTTGGTGCAGATGGTGGGTGGACTAGGGGGTTGTGCATTTGGGGCAAGGAAAACATGTAAAGGCTTTGCAGGAATAATGGCCTAGTTGTGGTGGAGCTGAGCACAAACCTGATTCCTGTAAAGACTATGGCCAAGGGTTTTTCCAAGCATAAAAACTCATTACCATTGGACGCACCCCATGTAATCAATAGAATGAACAATGGGTACCACAATGGTAAGATTAGTGTTACAGTTTACATTGTGCACTATAAAGTCCTTTCATGTAAATATTCTAAGAATTGTGCTTCAGGAGATAACAAGGGGATGGTATCGTTGCAGGATTTGAGAAAGGGGGCTAAATGGAGGTCTAAAAATAAAGGAATGTAAAAGCCTCAAAACAATTCAATGTCTCTTAACAGAATGCATTAAGGCATTTTGTTTTCATATTAGGCTTGCCAAAAAACTAGGCCCACTCTTGCACCACAATTAAATCCAACATCGGATTTTATGCCATGCAAAGCTCACAGGTGAGATTATTACTGAAATTGGAATAACACATCTTCAGGCTTTACCCTACACATAAATGAAAGATTAAGGAAAGTAATGAAAGAAAAAGGTTTTATTTTCCACTTGTGGTTTCAAAAGTTTGGTGATCTTTTTCATTTTTTCAGCAAAGTTAGTCAGAAACCTCAAAAAACTTTTTCAAAACTGGTCTGCTGAACAACTCTGAAGGACAACCCTAAATTTTTGAACCTGAAGTGTCTGCTGGGAGTATTGCCCTTCTAAAGAACTATGAATTGACAACTGACCCAAGCAAATACCTGTCCATATCATGTCAAAGGAAGAATCATTTGCTCCTGAATGTTGAACCTGAATGCCTGCACTGTAGAGGAACTGGCTACTTGAAATGAACCAGGCACCCAGTGGTACTAGGGATACCCAATTGTCAAAGAGCTGGCTGTCATGGATACCACACGGCAAAGGAACTAGACGCCTGTGGACATCTGACTTCAGAGGAACTAGACAATGCTTTCATGTTGATGGAAGGACCAAACTGGCTATAAAGTGGCACAGCCCCACCAGCACCGCATGCCACATTCTGCACTGCCCTGCATCCAAACACAGTGAACATGCAGAGTTCTCCAACTTTGTTAGCTTCTGTAGGTTACTTCATGTTGTGACAATTTATTTCTACATCAGGGATTCCCAAATGACCAATAAGCTTCCTTTTTCAAACCATGTACACCACCCAGGCAGGTGGGTTGTTTCTGCATCAGTGAATTCTGCACGACCAACTGGGTCATTTGGGGTTTAGGGCATAAATGCCTTTGTTTTTAAAAATAAAACTTGTACATTAAAAAAAATGCATTTTGTTTTGAATTTTTTGCTTCGGTACTGATGCAAGTATGGATCAGATGACCATCCAAATGACCCAAACCACACTCGGTCTATTAAGCAAGGTTGTTTAGCCCTGTTGTCAATGAAGATACTTTACACACAGTTCAAAGTAGCGAAGATAGATTTCGATTGTAAATCTCATACGCAAGCAAATGGGTCATTTGCACATTGCCAACATGACCTTAGATTTTCATATGTCTCTTTACACCATGTGAATGTTAGAAACCCCAAACAATTAGATATGGACTTAGTTGAATTTGGGTTACATGATTATTTACAAATTTATGACTTTAATAAAATGATTTGATGGTAACGTGTGACTGCTTGAAAGGCCATGATAAGGGATGATTTCATTTAATCAAGATATTGCTTATTTGGACTAGAAACATAAAATTGAAAGTTAGTGCTTATACAAGAACTATGTCATTTTCATTCAATCTTGGGCTCTTCAACATTTGGAGGATTTTTTTCCTTCTAAGAAACTAGTGAAATCAATGGGATTAAAGTGCCATTCACCATTGGTTCAAAATGCCAATTCAATGTCAATCAATGTTTTCATGTGGTCATAATGGTGTTATCTTAATAGATGCCACATTTGGTATTAATACCATAAAATTTCATTTTTAATAGGTTAGGCTATGCTTAGACTACCTTTCTATCTTAACATAACCATTAAGCTAGTAGGTTATTTGTTAGGTAATAACTTAGCAAATAGCCTAGCTAGGTAACCAAGCCTAGACCTACCTCATAAGTTACCTAAAACATAACCTAGGTTTAGTAAATAGACTTGTTAACCTAGGCTTAGTAAGTAGGTAGCCTATCATATTAACTAGGTTGATAACCTAAACCACCTAGGCCGAACTATTAGGTAAGTAACCTAACATCGGTTATTGAAGTCTATTCAATAGTTACATAGCGTAGGCCACTTGAGCCTACTAGGTAGGTAGCCTAATCTAGGCCACTTAAGCTTACTAAGTATGTTACTTAGTCTAGGCCTACAAAGTAGGTAGCCTAACCTAGGCCACCTAAACCTACTAGGTAAATATTCAACCTAACCTAAACTACCTAGGGTTATTAGGTATGTAATTAACTTAGGCTATGTCGCTTAGGCATAGTAGGTAGGTGGCCTCACCTATTAAGTAGGTAGCCTAAACCTAAACCTACTTAAATAGCTAGGCTACTTACCTAGTATGCTTAAGCTAGGTTTACTAATAGGTTAGTAGGTACCTATAAGGCCTAATAGACTATAACCTACATGTTACCTAGGTACATGCATTTATTAATAGGTACCTCTCACCTACTTTGGTCAACCTATTTAGAACCTACTTATTTGTGTAAGAAGTGTAAAAAAATTCAAGTTCATTTAGTACAGTATGTATGTTGAAAAAAATTCATGGAAGTGGATTACAATATGTTGGTTCAAAATCATGTTCATTACAAATATGTTATCCAAAAATATCACCTTATGGGGTGGTGGTGTAATGGTTAAAAACTTGATTTCTCAATGTGGAAGTGAGGAGTTCAAATCCCCACACTTGCAACCTAAACTACTTTGGCTACTTAGATGACATAATTAAGTAGCCTAGGTTGCAAAGCCTATTAAGACCACCTAACCTATGATATTTAGCCTAGCCTAAGGGGCTTGACCTAGCCTAAATGGCTTGGTCTAGCTTAGGTGGTTAAATTAGGTAACCTAGCCTAGGCCTAAGACATAAGGTTGGTAGGTAAATAAATAAATAAAATTTGGCATTAATTATTAGGTTTATTAATTAAGTAGGTAGGTAGGGTAATTAATTAATTTTTTTATTAAATTTAAACTAAATTTTTTGAAATATATATATATTTGTTTGTTGCCCAAATTATATTATTGTCATGGTGGTTAAGTAAAAAAGAATAAATAAAAAAACCCAATCAAAAAGACCTAATCAAAATGGTTGAGTCCAAATCAACTTGTCCAAAATTGCATTTTGGTCAAGTTCAACATGGGGGCAAAAAAACCATATGGGGATTTTTAAAATTAAAATTCATGGTCAAAAAAACTGTGATTTCTTGTAGTGATGTTAAATGACCCACTTAATTATCAATTATGCATTTTGAAAGATATTGAAAATTTGAGTCAAATTTCAAAAGTTATATGCAACATGTTAGCCAAAGCACTATTGATTGATTGTTTCACTATGTGCATGGCGTCTTCATTGACATTTTCATTGAGAAGCATTGGATCTAGCATACAGCAATGCCATAGGCCCAATTTTGCACAAAAGTAAAATGTTGAATACTTTCCTATCTTTGATTCATGTATATATATTCTTTGTTTTATCATAGAACAATTCTTCTTTTTACATGCACCTTAACAACTTTTCTTATTACATGTGGATGATGCGAATAATGAAGTCCCACATGAATCAACTTGTATTGTTGAAAATAAAATGTGGAATCAAGGGGTGGATGCAACAAAAAGATGTCAAATCATTTGTGGAGATGAAACTACATTTGATCCATTTAATGATTTTTAGCTAGAATTATATATTGATGCCTTCATTAGTCGCAATTTATTTAAATGGTGGGCAAGATAAAAGGTATTCCATTGGGGTGTGACATCTTTTCTAGCCCTTCAACAAAAAATTGTGATGAAATACTTACCCTCAAAGAAGGCCCAAGTTGAAAATGAAAGGTAGTTTATGAAATCTTGTACAATTTTTTAGAAGGCACATCCTTAAGACTTTTTGGAAAAATAATGCCAAGCTAAATTCCTTTTGAAGCATATGGTTCAAAGTTTGTTAACCCTCATAACTTCAACAACCCTTGCATTTTATGTTTTGACACAAGAACAAAACCTATTATTTTTACTCTCACATACCAAAATCAAACTTTGGCAAGTGTTCACACATAATTATGTGCCACAACTTTTTATGCTCAAAGCTCATAGATTGAGAACATGTCCAAATAAGGTCAATGTTTATTTCATTTATTGTCCTAAAATTTGACCATTAAAATAAGAGTTACATTTTAGAGAAAGAAAATTTGACTCCTACCTTTCTACACCAATGGAATCAAATAGATCTCATCTTTTTACCATTTTATTTAAATAATTAGTTAAAATCACTTTAAACAAGATCGATAGTATAACATCACAAGAACAACCTTCACCACAAAATCTTGCGGTGCCTTTCAATCTTCAAAATTAACCTGCAACAACTAATCAACTATTAAAATTGATCTGAAATGAACAAAAAAAAGGTGGATATTAACTTGGCTAACAAATGACTTACATGTTCAAGGAAAGGGACCTTATGTACATGCCCAAGAAGGCCTACAATTTGCATCCATCCAATGATATGCCAAAATCATCATATAACATATATGCATTTTCATATTTTGCAATGCATGTGGTTATGGTGGACTTGTTTGAATGACACATTATTTAATATATTTACATTTTATAAGTGCCAACATTCAATTTTTTTTGTAAGTTATGTTCAAAACTAAAATGACAAAATAAAATAAAATGGCATTATATTAAACAATGAAAATATCATGCTTCATAGGTTCATTCATGTTATTGGCATGGCATGTAGTTATCTTTTAGAACTTTGGGCAATAATAACTAATTTTTGTGAGGTATTATGGTATGTACTAATGTTGTGCATGTAAATGGTTTAGGACTTACACTTCATGTAAGTGTAAATCCCATAAAGAAATTTATTTACACTCCATGTGAATGTAAATGTAAAAACAAATACACTTATATGGTTTTACATGACCATTTAAAATAATGTAAATGTAAAACAAATATATTTATATGATTTTATGTGACTGTGTAAAACATGGTGAAAGCACATTAAAAATGAACCACTTTTGTTCAAAAATGGTGATGTATAACAAGTATTATAGTATGTAATAAATAAAATTCTTGATGACATCTTTTGATTATCCTTAACATAAGCAAAAAACTTTAAAATATGCACAACATTTTGGAATTTAAAAATTCATTTTGAATCAAAATTAATTTTGATTCAATGGTTAAGTGAGGAACATTGGATAAAATCAATGTATATAAAATATATAACTTACAATTTTTCAACAGTCATAGGGCCTAATGTTTGTGATTGATGAAACATTATCAATCAAAAGGAAATTGGAAAAATAATGCAATGTCCATTTATAAAATCTCCTTCTCTTTGATATGGTAATGGTTTTTTTCTTATAGAGAAGTTATTATTATGCATTCATTGTTAAACAAACGAAAAAAACACATATTTGAATGGAATTTCACAAAAAAACTTAAAATTTTAAAACCTAAATTTAATTGATGTATATCAATACCACACACCATAAAAAAATTCATCGAGTAATTCCATTGACAACTCCAATTTTGAAATATATATTCAAATTTTCAAATTGTGTAATGGATATTATTTTGTCACAGATATATTCCATACATTCAAATTTTTCAATGTTTGTTGGATGTTTCAAAACAATTGACTAAATTTAATTTAAAGCTAATCAAATACACCTAAAACAAAAAATAATAATTTAAGATGTGATGTCCATTCATTACCAAAAAAATTAATTGCAAAAATATTATTTTTGTGACTATAATTTTGGGGGGCTTATTGTGATTTCTATTTGGGAAGGGGGGAGATTTCATAATGTTTTTGGTGATAGGCCAACCAAATGGCCCGTTGCAAAAGAAAATAAAAAATAAAAACATTTGTGCTTTGGGATGCACCACAACTAATTATATTAATTAATGTGAATCGCAATAAGTACAATAAATACCTAAGCTCTTGTAAAAGCTACAATAAATAATATTGAATAATAATTTCTATTATTGAACACTACTAATAATAATAGTTATAATAATAGTACTCAAGCAATGAGGTGGGAGAAAATGTGCATTCAATATATTTCTTGGAATAACACCACCATAATCCCATATTGGTAGAAAATGCTAATATTTGGGGAATATCAAAATATCATGATATTTTGTGAAGGATAAATCAAAATGGCCCATTGCAAAAAAAAGTAAAATTGAGCTTTAGGATAAACCCACAACTAATTAATATGGATTTGCAAGAAAGTATGATCATTAAAGCTATATAATATATACACATACACTTACATGCCTCAAAACACTTACATGTAAATGTATTTGACAAATATTTACACTGGCCTCATGTAAGTGTAAAAAGTTTAGACTTGTAAGTGTAAATCATTTACAATTACATGAGATTTGCATGCCATATATACAAGTATTGACACTTTAGGCACAACACTGGTATGTACTATGTACCTGAGGTTTGGAAAAATTAAAGAATAAATTGAAAAGCTTGCTTTAGTTGAAGCAGAATTGAGTTGGTAGTACAATGGGTACAAATTGTCTTCGTACTTGGGACGGGAATCACGGGGAATTTTTATCCCATCCTCCCTACTTTTGGGCTTATTAACTGCCGCAGGCCAATGACAGTTACCGCCTCTTTATAAGAGCATCTTTTCCTAGTGGCCATTGCGGAATGTCCGGTGATATATATAGGTAGAGGAATGGAATCCTTTATCTCCTCCATGTGATGTCCTTGCGGTGAGAAGTCTAAACGTTCGAAAGGTTGTGGCGCGCTTCCTTGTGTTGAGCTTTCCTGTGCCATAAAGCACCGGCAGGACATGTCTCGTGTATGCCGAGGGCACGTTATCTGATCTAATTGGAGTTTTTCCTCAGCAACAGGAGTGGGCCTTACATTTTTTTCCGGGAAAAATGAAAAAACAATTCTGTCTGTGCCTTCATGTCAGGTAATGACCCTTTGAGCATGGTGTTCCTGGAATGACCTGCTCCAAGGGCTTAAACCTAGTTACTCTTATTTTGCAGCCAATCTTCATCACAAGGGATTTAGTCAGTGGTGTTTTTTTTGGGTGAAAGTTTGCCATTGCAGGGATTTTTTTTTGAACGGTGACAATAAAGTGTTTTTCAGGTGTTCTAGTAGCCACATTTTCATAACTTCTTTTTGGAAAATTGTCAGATTTTTGTACTAAGTTCCAATAGGGTACAAAATAATATGGAAAGCTTTTTTAATATTAAATTTTCGTTTTTTAAAGCCATATTTGGGTTAATTTTCTTATGGAAGATTGCTACCTCAGCTACATTACAAAATTGAAAAAAATGAAATGGTTTTAGCATGCTCTTTTGTGCACCACATTTTAATTATTTGGCATCATGTTTGAAGGTCACATGTGAACCAATACCCACAATTGTACTTTCACCTTTCTGCAAGGGTCTCTTAGTAGTGATGTTTTGGGCATACTTTTGTAAATTTTTAACTTGAAAAATATGATTTCAGCACATGTAAAAGACTTTTGTCAAAAATTGGCCATAATTTACCCAAATTTGGCTAAATCTTCTTCTGGACAATCACCAGTTGAGCTGCATAATAAAATTGGAAAAGAAATAAAAACTGCCTCGTAGGGGCTATAATATAAATCCGTCTTGGAAAATGTTGAACATTTTAGACTCAGAGACCCAGATATTGTCACAGGAGGGGGTACTTATTGTGTTAAGGAGCAACCCAAAACATTGGGGTGTTATGGTACCAGTCTGGTTGCTAGCTCACCCATACCTGTACCCATCCATTTTTGACTTGAGGAACAAAATCATGAGGCCTGAAAACACTACATAACGCGTAATGACCACTGTCTGCGCGTTAGCACCAGTGTTGGGTGGGTATGTGGATTGTTGTTGGGTATGTACAAGGGCATATAACAGGGTATGTCCAACCTTGACCAACAGGCAACAATTCACCAAAAGAAAAAAGTAGACCAACCTTGGCAAGCATGTCCTCTTACATACACACGTGATGCCCTTGCACAAGCGGGCCTTCATTTTTTTGAAACCCGGCAAATGCACATGCTTGGGGTGCTTTAGGGGTTTTTAACATGGACATGGCATCAACATTTTTAGGGTTTCAAAAGATTAAGGTTGATAGAACTTTTAGGGTTTCAAATGATTAGGGTGCGCAATGTGTAGAACTTTTAGGGTTTCATCTTTCAGAAGATGGAGGAGATGTGCAAGTTTGGAAAGTGCAAAGGAGTCAATGATGCAACGATAAAGCTTGAAGTGTTGGTGTTGTGTGATTTGATAGTTGAGCATAGTCGTTGCTCTTTGCTTTGTATTGATGTTTGTATGTGTACCTAAATCAAATGGAAATGAAAGAGGTTGAGCTTTACAAGTTTAGTAAGAAAGCTTTTTTTAATTCGTTATTGTTTGTTTAGTGATTTAGTGTTTTGTGTGTGGTGCACATTGTTCTATGTTTGGTGCATGGTGCACAATGTTTTAAGTTTTATGCTTGGTGTGCAGTGTTTTGAACTTGGTGCATGGTGTTCTGAGTTTTATGCTTGGTGCGTGGTGTTTTGAACTTGGTGCATGGTGTTATAAATTTTATGCTTGGTGCGCAATGTTTTGAACTTGGTGCATGGTGTTCTAAGTTTTATGCTTGGTGCATGGTGTTTTGAATTTGGTGCATGGTGTTCTGAGTTTTATGCCTAGTGCACAGTGTTTTGAATTTTGAACTCAGTGCACAATGTTTTGTACTTGGATCACAATGTTTTAAGCTCATATGGTGTTTCAAGTGTTTGAGTGTTCTATGGGCTTGCTAGATTACTATTTTGGTGTTTTGTAATCTCCTAGGTTAAACTTTCGCCTTTTGGCATTAGCTACTATATGTTTTGTTAGTTTAAATGTTTTGTATACTATTGTAATGGTAGATTTGTTTAATGGTTTGAAGGGATTAAAATCACAAGGTTCATCTATGTTAATCACTTAGTGTTCACTTGCATCTATTGATGCTCATGTTGGTGAAGTTGGGATTGGGAGTGATCACAACAATGACTTTCAATTTAAGTCTATGAGTGAACTGGATGCTGAAAGGGAGACCTAAAAAAGAGGTGCTGCAAATTGAAGTTGATGTTCAACAATAATGACTCTTTTTGTAGTAGGAAGCAAATCAAAAAAATTAGTTTCCTTGGTACATAACTATAAGTATGTGGGCCTTCTATAGATTTAATGTTTTTTCTGCAATTGTTGATGTTTAAAAGTCTCAAATCACACTGTGTGTTGTCTACCATAATGTCTAATAAAAAGATTTTGTATAAAGTAATATTCGGCACTACAAGGGTCTGGTCATTTGTAATAAAATGCATGGGAAAACGACAATGATTAGGCGTATTTGTATAGAGAATTTTGCTATGTTGAACCTATACCACAACAAAAGACTTATTGCTAACATCACTATCTCAGTTGATGTTTAGTAATTTTCCAAGAAATGGAGAATTCCAACATCCCATTCCATTGTTAGTTTTTTCAACTTGGGAGTTCATTACAAGAAATCTGACCTTGTCTAATTATAGTTTTTGGAAGATTTGTGTTACATATTGCCAAAAGGTACCACCCTTTGAGTTCCATCAAAAACATTTAGCTTGAGAGTTTAGTCTTTCACCAATGTAGTGTCACAACCCTAACATTTAGTTTGTGGTTAAGTGTGAAGTCCAAGGGCCCATGAGGTTGAGAATGTGTTTAGGTGTGAAACACACTTTCACAAATGGGGGAGAGTGCAAGGGTTGAAATCTAATGACTCTCAAATGCATTCCCATTTTGGGAGTTGCACCCATGCGAGAGTTATGAACGTTTAGAGCCTTGGTTGGAAAGGCAAACATGCACCAAATTGGGCCCCCATGACACCATTAGAAAGGTCTTGAAGCTTAGATGATTAAAGTGCCTTCGCATTGTTCATTTAAACCTGATTTGCATGAGTTATGATCAAAAGAAAGGGTGGAAGTCAAATTGAAAATTTGACATCCAACCACAAACCCCTTGAAAATAAGGGTCAAATGAAGTCCAATTGGTGTGCACTATACATTGTTGGAAAGAAATTTCAAAGGCTATAATATATTGCCTTCACACTCTCATGAAATATTTGATTTGAAAAAGATACGAATGTCCAAAGTTTTGGGACTCCTTTAGGGACAAGTGACATTTGGATGTAGTCCAAATGGATTTGCAAAGAGGCACAAAATATACTATAGGGAGGGGAGTGGTGCCTCCTCCCAAAGGTTGTAGGCCGTGTGAAGCTTATGTTTGAGGTTGTCCTTACTAAATTCGTTGCATTATTTCCATTCGATGTGCATTAACCACCTTCTTTTCTTAGCTATGTAGGTTGATCTCATCTTGAACTTTCGCTTGTGAATTCATTCTAATCCCATCCCAGAGCTTTAACATGCCCTCTTACTTCTAAAGTGTTGCGACTTAAGGAACGTGCTTCAATTTTCTTTTTTTTTCATTGTTTCATTTTGGGACCCACCTTTGGGTTTCTTGAAGAGTTTGGGGGTGCATTAGGGAAGGTCACATTTCCAAACATGTGAGAATTATGTAATGAAATAATACTTGACATGGTCAACAAGACCATGGAATCCCATGTTCTTCATGCCCTCATTGAAACCACCACAATTATTGCCATGTTTGATCTTTGGATGTCCCATGGTGGATTTGACACATTTGCTTTGGTGGTCAATTATATTAGTAGATAATGGATTTCTTGTCATGTTACTATCAAAAATTTTGAAGTTCATGAAATAGTAAGGGTTTCCATGGCTTTACAATTGAAGGATCTATTTACTCAATTTGATTTATGTGATAAGGTGATAGCTTATGTGAAGGATGAAGGCGCAAATTTGAACACTCTAACAAATGTTTTGACAAGAATTATGTCTTATGTTCCATTGATGTTACTATAACCATATGTTGGTAGTTCTTTTGGGCATGTTATGTTTAAGTGCTACCAGTAGGCCATTGATGATTTCAAGGTTTGTGTTTCCATGAAAGAGGTGTTAATAAAAGATGCGAATACATCATTATAAAAAACTATAACATGGACAAAGAAAAATGTAAAGGGTAGGCAACAATGGGCAAGAGTTTACAAAGATACATTTTTTTGGCCTCAGAAGTTAAAGACACATGTGAAAACCATATTTACTTTCAAAGCCATTCCTTTTGAAGAAACATTGGAGTTTAAAAACACCATTAATTTGTGTTATTCAAGGTAGACATTTGCTTTGCAAAATGGAATTCCTAGTCTGCAAACATGGGCTATGGGAGAGAAAGCCAACGAAGTGCTCACTCCAGTGGTCACACAATGCATGTTGAACCAATCCTGAAGGTATTGGTTGTTGTCTAATGCAATTGGTGCCACCACAAGTATGTGTTGTATGATGGAAAATTATAATTATGCAGTGATTATTCCAATGTAGGTATGCACGTGGTTTATTGGATATGAAATTTATCTTGATGTTTCTAACATGAGTTTATGTGGTTAGTTTGTTGTTTAACGATTTGTTGATTTTTTTTACTTGCAAGTTGAAGATTTTGATTATGAGTTGTAACATTTTAGTCGTTTTATGAAGTTTGAAATGATTACCATGTTGAAGCCATTTTTGGCTTTTGCATTTCATTACAGCCTCCAAGTGCACACAACATCTTGGTCCTAATGTTGGACCCATGTTTTAAAAATTTGCAATTGATTCGAAATTATGTGAGACTTGAAGTGGTAATGGAAATTGTAGTAGAATATGACCGCACAATTTTGATGCCACTATTGCTAACTGTTTATAACAATTTGACATCCAAACCCAAATTATTGTTGAACCTTTGATCTTGGTACATTTGAATTGGGTGCTTTTGGATCAATGGCTTCAACTAAAGAAATTGCCGTGGGGTTTCTCAAAGCTAAATTGTCACTTTTATAGATAGACTATAATGCCAACTAAAATTTTCAATCCTTTCAGCTAGCGAGCAGAACATGAACAACAATTCCCAAATACAAGTTTTTTGGCAAGACAAATTTTGGGAATTATAGGTTCGCAAATTGGAATTGAAAGGATTTTCAATATGGCTAGAATTCACAAGTTTGAAGTGTTGTTGTCTTAGCATTGAGAATTTGGACAAGCTCATCTTGATCATGAAAAATTATCCTAATGACCTTAGATTGGGATGTGTGTTTGGTCCTTTGGTCAAGTTAATGGAAAAATACTTGGATGTTGAACACGTTTGCTTGAAGAGAATGAGGAAGTACTTTTAGAATCTAGTTTAAAAGAGGATTAACTAAGTGTTGTGTTGAAGGGTGCAGAACACAAAAGAGGTCTGCTATGAAATGTCAATAGACATAGAGTTCAAAGGTGGGAGGTAAAATGATATTTGTTTTGGTTTGTTTGTTGTTTATCATTTTTCATGCATTTACATTACTTTAGATTTAAACTAACCACTAACCACTTGTGATGTTGAGAATGTTTGTTTTGTGTAGTAGTTTAAGGTTCCCAAGAAATTGATAAATTGTAAAGTGCCTCAATGATGAGAAGGGACGTAAAAAATTTGAAGCAACTCTAGATTTTCAGAGCGTTAATAGAATGATCAATGCACTGCTCTTGTTATTTTCATGTGTTGCAACTTCATTTTAGAGATGTGTTGGTGATGTTGCTACCAATATTAGAACAATTGAACTTGTGCAGGGTACCTCTAAAAGGACATACCCACCCAACACTGGTAAATACCCTACTCCCAAGGCATAAAAAGTTGAAGAATCATATGAAGCCCCACACGATGAAACTGGGATTGAGAATAAAATGTGGAGTAACAAGGTTAGTTGGAACAAAAAGTCAAAGAATAATTTGTATGGATGAAACTGCATTTGACCCATTTGATCACCTTCAGTCCATGTGTACATTGAACTCTTCACGACCATTCACACTTCAAATTCCTTCAAATGATGGGCCCCCCAAAGAAAAAGAAAAAAGTATTCATAGGAGTGTGATATGGTTTCTATCCCTTCAACACCAAGAAGTGGCAAAAATACTAAACTTAAAATATGTCCCAAGTTGAAAATGAAGGTGGGTCTATGAAACCTTCTAAATTTACACATGCCATATCCTTGAGGCTTGTTGGAAAAAAAGTGGCAAGTTGTGTACCTTTTGAAACTTTGGCACTTTCAAATAATACCTTTCTAAAACATCATCATTCGTTTCACATGTGTTTGTGCCGATGGTTAAATAGGTAGTTTGGACAAGTATGGTATGTGGTTTGTAGTTCGCACCGCAATACCTTGGCCATTTCTGCCCAAATTAAATTATTTTTAATTCTGTCATTTTTTTCAAAACATCAGCTTATTATGTTGAATAATTCAAAATTTATAATCAGACTCAAACCATGATCGTCTCCAAGTATACAAGTTCATGAGGACAGTCCAAGCAAGAAGACAATCGAAACCTTTTGATAGTGATGGTGACTTTATTATATTTAATCTTTTCCTGTCCAAATCTTCAAAATCAAAACTAAGCTGTTGAATTAAAATTTTCAAAATATATTAATTATTTGACAAGTTCCTACCAAAGTCACCAAGGTACTACAGCTTAAGGTAAAAATAAATAAATAATTTTAATATTTTGGTTTCATTATTCATTTCTTTTTGTTGCACAATAAAAATGAAAACCTAAGTTGACTACTCTGTTACAAAGAGGACATGGGCCGGTGGTAATAAAATATTTAGTGTCCATCCATCCATAGTCCTATAATGGATGCTACTTTCCTTTGATAGGGGAATGTGGGCCCCAAACTGTTTTGCATTTGAAGATGTGGAATTTTCTTTCTTTTGGAAATCATTCTCTTACTATAGAAACCTTTTTCTGTCTGCAAAAGTGAACCATTTGTTAAGTTCTAATCCTCAAATTCCTCAACTTTACATTTTGATTATAGGTCAAATGTTCCAAAATATTGGATTTGAGTGTAGTTTTTAATTTGTTCCCTTGATAGCAGTACCTGCCAATGTTTTCTCTTTGGAAAATTTTAGCAAAATTTTGACCACAAAAAATAAAAAGGAATATTTTGTCAAAAAACCCTTGTTTATGTAAACAAAAATTTGCCAAACTTCTGAGGAAAAAAAAATACTTGGGAAGCTGTTTGCACATTTTGATACAATTTCTATTTTTGGGGCATTTCTTTGTCAGTTTTCTACCATTCTGAAAGATTTCAATTTTTATGTTGCCAATTATTGCTAAATATTGTTTGGGATGAATTGCTAATGACACTCTTTCAGAAAACCGAAAAAGAAGGGAAAAAAGAAAAACAAAACACCCATACATACTTATCTACATTGACTCCATACAAGGTACTAGGGAGTACTATACATACCTATTGGGATGGGTTTATGGTACATTGTATATACACCCTAACCCTAAAGTTACATTTGGCCATAGTTGTTAATGCAGTTGGTATAAGAGTACTGCTGCAATTTTTTCCCCCTTAATCTGCCCTTTGCCCTGCTTTTTTTTCACTTGTCATGTTTTGCACCCACCCCTAAAGCACTTGGAGAAAATTTGTAGTGTATGTGAAGGGCACCTTATATCCATGAATTTCCCACCTAGAAATTGGGAGGGATATTATCTCTACTCCTAAAGGGGGGGAGGGAAATCATGCCTACTTACAGGTGTAAGTGCTCTCCAACTATTGAGGAATAGACATAAGAACCCTCCTATTCATAGGCCTTGTGATCCATATAGGTTTAGTTCATGATGAATTTTGTCTCATGCTTTACCATAGGTAAAGCCCATGGATGGAGGACATTCCCAAAATGTAGGGGCGGATGCAGCTACCCCTTTGTCCAAGGCCCCTTATTTTGAGAATGCTCCCACCCTAGGGCCTTACTCTTTGCATAACATGTTACACATACCAAAGGGCACTAAACATGCCATTTGACATGTCTGGTCTTGTAACATGTTAATATCCCCATAACAACTCTAACATGCTCAAAACTCATATTACATGGACGCAAACTGGAAATGCCAAGGTGAAAAAAATGGAGCAAAGGGCAGACTGGGAGGAAAAGAATTGCGTCAGTACTCTTCTATTGATTTGTAAACTCGATTCTTTTGTTTGCACTTTTAAAATTGGAAGGGAAATAAAAAGCATCACTTTTTGTAGGAAGTGCACTAAAAATATCAATGGATAAGGTCAGGCTTGGATTACATACCCACAACCCAAGTAGGCTGCTTTGGCACATGTCTGCTGAATAATAAATTAATTTTGAAGATTCTGTTTTGAAAAGAAAAATGTATTCCAACATATTTCAAAAGATTCTTTATTTTCCTTCACAAAAAGGTTTCTTTGTGAGAAATGTATTTTCTGAAAAGATCAGCATTCTTAAAAATAATATAATTTGTGCTGAAGCCACCAAGGTATCACAGATACATACACGGCATTTGGACTTGTTTTTTTCTGTCATTTTGTGAAGGGGATCGAAAGCTTACGAAAAGATGACAATGGGAAACGTCATGCTTAGTATAGGTGAAGTGGGCTTTACTGGAATAAGGGCCTGCACAAGGTGAAGCCTAGCATGGCCCTGATCCTGGGCCATAGCCAAGGGCTTTACTAAACATAAAGGGCATTTCAATTTCTTTTGTCTTTGTCCCCCAATAATAAAGCGAAAAGAAATGCAGGACATTTTGAAAAATGGCATGCCCACCTAAGTGGGCATTCCATTTTTCAAAAAGAGCCCCAAACAATGGACAAAAAATAATCTGGGTAATTATGTAACTTCTGATTTCACTAAAAACATTGGAGCAGGTCTTGATTCGGGATTTTACCCACTATTGGGCACTGCGCTAGAATTGGAAGAAGGCTTATGAAGTGAACACAGAGACTTTGAAACAGTATCACAATAAGTATATAAGGCTGGCCATTAAAAGGATATGGGAACTTAGAAAATCAAATTCGTGTTCATCCTCAGATGCATAAACCATGGCTAGTGGCAACCATAAGGGTTTTATTCGAATTTTTTATTCGAATTTTTTGTGGTAGCCAAAGTGGTATCCATCCACAAGAGCAGAGAGCCAAATTTGGCTACAGGTCAGACCCTCAGAAGAGGATGGTAGACAACTTAAACATTCCTGGTACCTATGTTTTGGCAACCCCCAAGAACCCAGTGCCTAAACATAGCGACTTTCATGTTTTTCTCCTTGGAATGTGCCGTTCTAAAAGGCATCTAAAAGGAATCTTGTGACAGTCCAAAAAACCCAAAAAGCTGTTTTGCATGGATGCACAAAACAATTTAGCCGGAAGGAAGTGATTCTTTGACAGGTGCATCAGAGACCAGTCCCAGGGAATGCAGACAGTGAACTCTAGATTACGACAAAAGATGTCCCTGTACACCAAGCTATTTCCCTAAAATTTTGAGTGAATTCATTGATCTTGAAACTGAGACTAGTTGAAAAATAATGAATTCACTGGCTTAGTTAATGGGACTATTGAACTGCACCCGCATTTGATTGAAGTGCACCTGCATTTTGTGACAGATCTAGAGTTCGCTCCTAGACTGTTGGAATTCAGCTACCCATTTTGGCTTTTTATCTGGCCGAGCTTGCTCCAAGTACTGTTTGTGAGCTTTGATTGAAACCTGCATTAGTTTCTGCACTTTCGGTAGTCCTTTCATTCTTTGGGTTGATCTCTATGAAACTAAATCTAAATCCTTGATAAGGACAAGCAGATGGATTAACTCCTTCTCTTGACACTAGCCCTGGCCCCTGAACTTCCCCCTTCTTTCCAGCCTTGATTCCTTCCACTTGCTCTTCTTCATTGCCCCACCTCATGGACTCCCGATTCCCGCCGGAAACTCGGTTGTGTTGCCCGTAAAATAAGTGGTGAACAATAAAGTTGCCGCACGATCCGCTACTCCTCTCTTCGACTGTCTCAAGAGCCATGGCTTAGAACCTTCTTTTGACCTCTCCTTGGAACTCGGGGGGCGTCAGTAAAGTCGGTCTCTTGTCTGGAAGACCCAGTTGCCATGTTCTTAAATTTAAGCGTCTGTTCTCCTCTCATCAATCACAAGCCGCACTTGGTCTTTTCACAGACATCGGTCTCGTTTCTATCCCTTCCTCATTCCTCCACGCTCTGTCTCTCTGCAAGGGTATTCCCTCTTTTCCTTTCAGCATTCTCTAATCTCAAAGCCCGGGATCAAATTAAATCTGATGTAATTTCTCTGCCAAACAAGCATGCTCTTTATGAGTTCGATTAGAGCACCAATCTCCTTTGCATGCACAATAATGCATTAGATTCGTTCGCTATTGCTCTTCACACTCTATGCAGGCGTGCCTAGCTTCACAGTTGCTCCATTCTATGCGAAGACACTCCTAGTTGCTCCCTTGTCGTAGAATGCAGGGCACCATTCGAGCTCTCCTTCCAAGTAAACTTTTTTTCCCCCTATCTCCGTGGTCTCTGCCGTTCTCCTCCGCTTGGTTATATTGTCTGCCGATCAGCTTTTTGTTTCTGCTCCGTATGATCTTCCTCTAGTATTCTTCCTTCTCTGGCTACAGTTCTGCATCCTAATTTCCGATTCATAAGAGCCCGCAGCTTCTTGCACTGGAAAACCCCTTACTGCGACAGTTTCTAAGGACGATCTGAATACCAAAGCATGAGGAGGTGAAACGTCAAAACCAACCTCCTACACGGGTACCTACCTTCGCCTTCTTGAGTGAGGCCTCTTAATGGCCATATAAAACGCAATATATGCTAGGATTTGGACTCAGAGACCCTGATTTGATTTAAGCATGCGATATTTGTAATATTTACAAGCAATTTAAAATTAATCTTGGGGTGTTGACCATGGTACCAGTGTAGGTGATATTTCACCGAAGGGTGAAAGGACTCAGGAGCAACTGAGACTGAGTAAGTGGCAATGGGAAACCTTTTGAAAACGGTCGGAGACCTTTTGAAAACGGTCGGAAACCTTTTGAAAACGGCAGGCAATCAGGCCTTTCAGGCTGGCCAACCGGTGCCGCCCTTATCAGAAATCGAAAAACAATCCCTGAAGGCCGCAAACAGTATTCTCGTTGGTGCAGCACTAATAGCAACCATTACATATGCAACCTGGGTACTCCTCCTTTTCAACGACGTTACGCACCACAAAGCAGTCAAGGTTTTTTGGGTGTGTAACAGCTTGGCTTTCTATTTAGCCATTATAACGGTCTGGCTTTGTCTATGGGCAGTCTGGCCATACGATGAGTTAATGCACTACCCAGTAAACTCAATCAAGAATAGAGCTAGATGCCCTGCTTTTGTCTTTGGATTATCCTTTTCTTGTGTGGTCGCTGCCTATTCGAGTGGCGCCTACGTTAGCGTGCCAAAGGAAACTCTAGGATTTCTCATTACAGACGGATATATCCTTGTCACGATCGTTGTAGGTATAGTTCTTTGCGTTATCACCATAGCAGTTACTTTATTCCTATCATATTTCTAGTAGTTAACTGGAATATCAACTGTATGTATGTATGTATGTATGTATATATATGTATGTATATGCCTCTTAATTATCAACAAACATGTAATTGCTTCATAACTATAGCCTGGAAATGCAATGTACAATATCCAATGTCCTCCAAGTTGTCACATTGTTGAGCACACTAACAATAGATAGTTTTCATTTTTTATGTCTGTTAAATATGGAAAGAAATAATCTGAATTGAATGTATATGTGAGCAATTTAATGAATTTTTAAAAATGTAACCATTTCATGAATGTATATATCTATAATTGTGTCACATTGCAAAAGTATCTAGAATTGTTAATTCTTTATCCAAATAAGTGACATGCTAGAAAGAAACCAGAAAATGTCTCATGATATATTATTCCTTCTTTATATACATGTGCAAGTTGAAGCTGGTATTCAAACAATTGGCTATATTAATAGACTTCATGAAAGCAAATACAACAGCACATCCTCCATCTTAAGAAATAAAATTGTCTCCCCAATGCCATCTCCATTGTATAAATGATAATGAAAGTATATCAAACAAAGTGGCTCCTCTTGATTCACTTCAGATGTAGAAAAAATGTGTGTGAAAGCATGAGATGGAAAATTTTAGAAATAATTCAATTGAATGTGGAAATGCACACGACCTTAGACCCACACCACAAGAAGAAAATGAAAGTAATGCAAACACATAGTGTTTTTCATTAGAGATAGATTTTAGTTCATAAAATCGAAAGCAATCACGATTTGGAAAATGAAGGTGCATCAGCAGCACAAGTAGAAAATAATGGCATAAACACAGTACCTGCAACACAGGTGGCACCTGGGTTAAGGTGCTAGCACTTTCTTCTTTGATTGTTTTGGTGACACATTAATCCACAATTTCATAAGTGGTGCCCTTTGCAGAAGCATATTCCTACAATTTGATTAAAGATTCATTGAACGAACATAATTGTATCATTTGATTCTTCATACTACCAGCAAGGTCCTTGAATTTGCACTGCCAGGTATTTGACGTTTGTAATAAGAGCACTTTGATTAGTGGGTACTACACAAGGTTGGGGTGGGTTTATGGTATATAGATACCAATTCAGAGCCAATGGCATCCTCCAAGTCATGTCCTGGCCGCAAGAAGTCCAAAACTTTCAAAAGCTAATGGACAGTTGCCTGGCTTTCCAACTTTCTCCTTGCCCCATTTCGGCCTCCTTGCATTATCTACAACAATCATCATCACCAAGGTCATAGTGCTCTTGTGAAAACAATTCTTTTGTTGGTTATCCTTTTTTGGAGGGAGAATAAAAGCATCAGTTTCGTGACTAAGCAACATCGGTTTTTTTGTGTGGCCAGATTTGGCCAAAACAATAAAAATAAAAATGGAATATTCTGTCAAAACAATCTTTTTTTGGGAAAAAAAAATCTTGAAACTTCTTTTTAGAATGAAAAACTTTCACCACATTTGGACCAATGGTTCTTTTCTCAAATTTGTGAAGTTAGTTGGCTAAAAATTGTGTTGCTCGTATGCTAAAGTGACTTTTTCTGTTTTTGGGGCAAATGTATCTAGTTGGTTACACAAAGAATATTTTTCTCTAGATATGATTATCATAATTTGTGTATTTTCATAACAATTGATTTGAAATCTTTTAAAGTGTTGTATGTTCAAGAAGCTAAATATTTTTTCAATATTTAAGTTTGATGGGGTGTTGGATTTTGATCAATGTAACATTGTGGTCACAAATGTTTCAACATGGGAGGTTTTGTGGTTATTGAATGTGAATAGTTGTCAAAAAAATTTGTCCCAAGTTGCAATGAAATGTAAAGAAAATTTTGTTGTTTGCATACATGCTTGCAACAACCAAGTACTTGAAGGGGAGTCGAACCCCAATTCATAAAATGTTCTTGCCCATTCTAGTTTAAGCACTACATGCACTTGACCCCACATAACTAAACAAAACAATTTACAACCAAAAAGAAACTTGCTAAATGACAACAATGTCATCACCATCAACAATCAATAGATATTGTCCAATTTCAACAAGCCCATAGTAGAAATAAAATACAATTACTAAAATGTTGGCACAAGGAAATCTTTTCGCAATTTTTTTTCATTGTCACAAACCTTCTCCTTTCCCTTTCAAAATGCATTAGCCATGGACACAAACACAATAAAGTTTGGGATCATGGGCGATGGAATGGAAGACAAGGTAGGTTTCACCCAATCTAGTTAGTGAGGTTTTCATTATTACAAAAAGGATTGTTGGCTGCCGAGGATTCAAAGAAAAGATGAAGCTTAAATTTTGTCAAAACTTAAAGAAATGCCATAGGTGGGAGATGGAAAAAAATCCTAAATAATATCGTTGATCAAAATTTACAAGTTTTGTGAATCTATTGCTTCGATCAACAAACAAATATCACGTTCTATAAATAAAAAAGATCCCAAAAATTAATGACGGAAACAACTATAAGAATTTAGGAACAATTTCAAAACATACAACAATTAATCAAGTTTCCAATTTGTTATGTAGTGAATAGACACAACAACATTCAAGTTTTAACACATCAAAACACAAAGGGAAAAAAAATCAATAAACAATAAACAAGGAATGAACATTGAGAACATATAAAAACTTGAATGTGATGTTGATTTGAACTTCAACTTTTTAATATGTTGGAACATTTTAATCTCCTAGGCATCAACATTCAACAAGCCATAAACAAAGCTAAAAGTTTCCAAGTTCAATAAGAAACAAATTGAATTTCAAGCATAACTTCAAAACACATATTTGTTGTAACCTTGCCATTATAGCATTCTAAACATCAAAAAGTGAAAAACATTCAGATTTGATCATGGATGCAACAAAACAAAAGATGTGATCAAGTTGCAATTTCATCAACATGGAATCTAGACATTTAAGAAGTTGTAGACATTAAGACTTGATCTTTAATGCAACACAACAAAATATGAAATCAAGCTTCAATGGGAATATTAACAAAAAAATGTTCATAAGCATTGAAGGTTGAACTATTACCTCATCATTCTTCTTTTATCCAAGCTTGTGCAAATCAGGATTTTTTTTCATTGCATTTACATCCACATCACAACCTACAAGACTCTCACACATATTGTTGTTCTAAATTGCAAGATTCACACATGAACGCCTTAAAGGATAAATCTCATCCTACTATTATATTAAACATTTAAGGTTCTATATCCATACTAACAACGAACTTTGCTATTAAACTTTCAAGTTTGCTAGTAATGGGACCTAACCTTAAAGGAGTGAAGTGGTGACAAAGACCTTTTATACATCATTGTTCTTGCATCCAACGAAGTAGTTTCCTTAGATTGGGTAGCACTTAATTTGGACCATCCTTTGTTAGGATGGCTATTCCACCTATTTTTGCTATTGAAATATGATGAATTTTTCAAATCTTGCAATTAAATTTCATTAATATCACAAACTTAACATCTTACAACTTAATAATAGAAGTTGTGCAAAATTATTCATTCATAATTCGTATGTTTCCTACATTGATGTTGTGCATTGAAAACACATTTAACACACCGATTTCTAAGAAGATGCAAAATTCATATGACATTTATTTATTCATAGGTTTGTATTTCATTCATCAACACATTTCTCAGTGTGTTAAATGTGTTTTCAATGCATGATATTCTTGTGTAAAATGTACAAACTTATGAATGAATGAACTTCCCATGGTTTTTATTATTATTTTGGCACATGTTAAATTTGTGGTGATGGCCATTCATATGATTTTTTCTTTATTGCCATGTGGTGAAATTTGCCACCAAAAAAATATTAATTTGAACTTTGATTTTAGTTTGGTAATCATCATTTAACTAATTTTACTTGTTGTCAAATTAATTTAAAAAACCTTTTCCATTTAATGTTAAATCCCAAATCCCTTGTATTAGGCACATAATCAATAAAATGGCTTTCTTATTGATTAAGAAAACATTATTGTATTTATGAACCTTGATTGGGGGTGGGTTCACGATTGAAATGCATCGCCAACTAGGAGAGTGCCTTACACCATGTAATGCAATTCCTCTTATGGGATTTCTTTTCAACAATCAATTATATTGGGTAAAGGATCCTTCGAGGGGTTCCCAAGTTTTCACCCTTGTTGATTCAAGTTATGCCCTCATTCATAGGTATGTAACCCATTTCCAAGCTAGTAAAGTGGCTTACACCTTGTACCACAACTCCTCTTATGGAATTGTTTTTCAAAAATGAAATACACCAAGTAAGTGATTCATTAGGGGTTTCACAACTTTTCGGCCTTGTTTGCTTAAACTCCACCCTTGTTCACAATGACTCAAATTCGTGAAGCCCCAAAGGGATCCATTATCCAAGATGATAAATTAAACAAGCCATGTGTGGTGTTCGCATGGTTTTGCCACAAGGTTGACCAAACGTCAATGGGTACAAGCAAGCTATGGTGGCTCACTTTTTGTGACCTTATGAACTTTCTACAGAATGTATTTTATTCAAATGTCACAAACACATTGTAAAATCATCAATTTGACAAAAATATTTATGGATTAAGATTGTTAACTTGAATAAAAATATTTATTAAGGGACGAAGTTCAATAAATATACACCAATCATATAGTAATGGACTTTTAAAATGGACATATGGACTATCATTTGGCTTTTGCATTAGCATTCAAATGCATTTTTTATTATGATTTCATCTCAATATTTTTTTAAAGGATTCAATATATGATACATGATGGGAAAAAAATATGAATTGAAAAAAATTACATCAAAAAATTTAATGAACAAATAATTATGGACTTTTGAATGACCAAATTTGGGCCATATTGTCAAAAGTCCCAATATTGGTCATTTTTTGTTGGATTGATATTTTTTCCCTTAAGATGTATAATAAAGATTTTTCTAAATGGGCAACCTTTCATATGGACACTATTAATTGATTAATCACCACATAGGGCCCATTAAACATTGGTTTTTAATGTTTTCTTCGATCATAGTGTTAATTTTTCCATTTATATGGACTTTTGGGACTAGGACTCTTATGGCTTTTGAGCCACCATAGCTTGCATCTACCCCAGTTGAAGTTTTCATTAAATTGAAAAAAAATAATTGTAGCATGGTGTCTGGAAATAAGTTATTAGTAAAATTGGTGATATTGCATTGATTTGTTGTTAGAATCAAATTGTGTTCTTTGTAGCAAAACATTGTATGTGGTTCTTTTATAGTATAAAATAATTGTGTATTTTTCTTTACAAAATAATTGCATTGTAAAACATCGGTTACAGTGATTAATCATTACTTTTGATAATTCAAATTTCATTAGATTCATTTCAAATTATTACACATGTTTCCAAAATGTATTAAGAACATTATCATCAAAATCATCACAATTATGTTCAAATGAAAGGAGCACCTTTGTTAAAACTCCAAAATGTGATATTGTAATGCAAAACTATTAGTTTACATTTTGGCCGAAATCATTGTGGGGAATCACAATAAACATGTCACATTGAACATGTAATTATCCATGCCAATTAGATTTGAATAACATGTCCCCCTTGATACAAAAAAAAAAAAGGATACTTTAATACCTCACTTTCTATTCAAGGGCCCACCATAAAGGAGATACTAAATCATGTGGATCACAATTTTTTATTTTTTATTTTAAAATAGGGTGGAATTTTCTTCCTTCCACAAATCATATTAACCATCAAATCCTTTCTTCATGTCTTCAAATTGTAAATTTAAGTAAAACCTTACCTGAACAATTTTGTCAATTCTTTATATTTTGACAATGTAATAGAAAAATTCATAAAGTAACCCTACATTTGGGTAGGAATTTCACCCCAGAACCCTTATTTCACCCAAAAAAGGCTACCTATATGCTAAAGTTAGCAAATTTGATTGAAACAAGGCTGAACGAGGCATTTATTGCTCAATATGTGCATTAAATTGAAGTAAATGATTAATAATACTAAAGTTGCAATGCAAGCATAACAAGCATAGCAATGAAGTTTTGAACCCAAAGATGATTTACACTTAAAACATCAATTTTGGTGCTTTAAGGAGTTTCAATCTTCATTTGAAACCTATGCATTTTTTCAAGTTGAATAGTTATGGTGTTTTAGACCAATCCAAAGCACATGAATAGGGCACATATATAAATATAAAGATATGTATCCAAATATTTCAAAAGTCCCTTTGTAAAGACAATTATACATCCATTGAAAATTTTCATTCACTATAGTTATGCATTTTCCAATTTTCAAATTCAAGGTACAACCTTTGAATATGCTATACAAGTTATATATACCAAATTTCACATACATTAATTGTGCAAAAACAATGACATTCAAAATTCAAACTTAAAAATCCAAGAGCTTGTGGGGTTCAAATTGAACTCCAAATCTATAAAGAACTTTACCCACTACAACACAAATTATTTGCAAAAATATTCACCCACAAAAACACCCCAACACCCCAACCTCACCCACTTAAAAACTTGTTACAATTTGATTAGCAATAAAAACACAATGCCCACTACCTGAAATCATGGTCTATTTGACTAGAAAACTAGACCAAAAACCATTTTAACATTTGGTCAATTGACCACTTGGTCATATTAGACAAGTTAATTTGAACAACTCCAACTTCATTAGTGGTTTTTTTTATTGACCATAAAATGAATTTTTGGATTAATCAAATTGGACCAAAAACATTTGGTGGCGAAAAAAATTTAATCAAGAAAATAACCCAATTTTAAAATAATAAAAATGTAATGAATATATAAATAATAAGTACCTACCTACCCACCATGGCCTCCTACCTACCAAGTATTATACATTTATATACATGTACAAAGTATGTATATGAATATACATAGTTCATATAATATATGTTGGTAAGGGGATTGAACCTTTGTCTCCTTGGCTACACACCAATGTTTTGGCCATCAAACCACCAAATCACTTTGTGAAACGATATGATACCAAATGCATTTAACATGTTTTTTTGAACTTCAATGAAATTTTTTGTCAATGTGTATAACAACATTTGAATTTCAATTTTTTTATAAATAGGTAAGTAGGTACCTAACTAGGTTGATAAGTAGGTACACATGCTTTCCTACCTATGCTTTTAGATGTATGTAAATATTTATGTAAAATATAAGTAGGTATGTAGGTAGGTAGGTAAGTAAATAAATAATAAATAAGTATATATAGGTATGTAGGTAGATAAATTATTAATTAATTAGGTAGATAGGTAGATGATAGGTAGGTAGATAGTAAATACGTTGGACATAGGTAGGTAGGTAGCCTAGTAGGCAACACAAGTAGGTTAGTCAACCAAATTAATATGGCCAATTTCATTAAACACAAACGTTTAGTATGGTAAATTTGAATAAACCCTGGGCATTTCGATGGATTGTTTGAAAATTTTGTCCTTTTTAACTAGATGCATGATTTAACCCTTGGTCAAAATTGTCATTTGAATCAAAAGAACAATGTATCTTTCATGTCCCATGTTTTTAATCAAAACAAACATCCTTTTGATCAATGTAAACATTTTAGTCAAGTTGAACTTTTTGAAAAGTTGTGATTTCTTATAGTACTATGAGCCTAATGATATAAAAAAGATTTTTATAACTTGATCAACAATAGAAACACAATGCCTAAAAGCCAAAGATATATACACTAGAAAAAATATTGTCCATTCTAACCATATGGTTATGACTATACATGTGACTATTGTCCATATCAACTATTTTTATGACTATGTACAATTTGGTTAGTAATACATGTCATTTTAATTATAAATGTGTAGAATCCTATATGTGATTAGTGTTGTCACATATGCAATTATAATTTTGATATAACCAAATGAAGTTGTAACTGTAATTATAGTTTGTGATTATAACATATTTGGACGGAAAGTTAAAATGAGCATGTGCAAATTTTTCATCTAATATTGAATGGATCCTTGGATGGATGAACCTAGTTGTTTTTACAATTGTTCATAATTATTTTGGTACTTGTGGGGTGCGATAACAGTCAAATGAGCCAAAAACGATGTTGGACAACCAAAACATTATCAATTATGTCACACATATTTACATAATTTCACTTTGATAATGTCTCAATGATCAAGGAAATTTTTGTTAAATGATTTATATGAATGTTGAAAAAAAAATTTAAATCATTTAATTTAATTTTGAGTTTTGGCAGACTAGTAAAGGACTTTTGAACTTTAACACCAAGAAGTCAATTTTATAAAGCATTAGGCTAAAAACTCTTTTAATTAAAAAAATTGATGGGGAAAATTTTGAAATGATGATATTAACCTACCATCATATTTGAAAAAACTCATAATTAAATAAAGGTGCTACTTGAAAGTTTTAAAAATTCAAAATTAATTTTAAAATGTTCAAATTTTAAGAGTCATTTGCCAAATGTAAATGGGTCATAATGTGTATGACATATATGAACAAAGTTATGGCTTATGATACAAAAAACTAAAGCTTAATATTATTAACATATTTTTGAATGATTTAAAATTATGATCATTTTTCAAGACAAAATGCATAATATGGTAAAATCCCATTTGTAGATGAATCATGTATCACCATTGGTTCAATTGATTATGATTATACCCTCATGCCTAATAATTTTTCAATTTGTAATACCTTCATGATGAAAATATATTTGACATTTGGGTCCAAATTTTGTAAGGTGTACCAAAATTGTGACACAACATCACCTTTTTACCCAATATTATTTTACCATGTAAAGACACATTTATGGATGATTAAATGGAGTTTAAAATTATTGTGGTCTAAAACATGGTACTTATGAAAAAATTGACACTTTTTAACTCATTAATTTTGATGGCGATCAAAATATATGGGAAAAGATGATTGCATTAAAGATAAGGCCCTTTTGTCCTTGGTGGTACACCTTAAAGGATTTTCACTCATCTTTGGAATTAAAATATTTATTTGATAATAAACTTGTGTTTAACTGTTAGTAATATTTTGTACTTTTTAATGAAATTAACAATATAAATTATTATATTTTTATTAAATGTATTTGAGTTACAATCTATTTACATATATCAATAAGTTTGACGATTATTTAATTTTATATCAAACATGTTAATTAAAATTTACCAGTAAAAATACAATATATTATAATCATAATCAAGTTTAATATATATATTAAATCAAATAGAGGTTTCAGATGTCTAAAAAAATATCATTTATTTTATCATAATTTCTTTTCATAATTTTAAATAAAAATTTATAAATTAAATTTGTAAAAAATATAAAACATAAAATTCCATGAAATTCATTAATTATCTAATTCATTACATTAGTACTTAAATATGGAAAAACATATACATCATAAATAATATAATTGAAATAAAATATTTTATTATATTTTTCTGAAATGTGATTTTCATATTTCCCATTTATAGATTATGTGCTTGAATTTGTTTTTCCAATGAGTCATCATCCAAATGCAATTCAGTTTAACAAAATTCGAATTTTATTTATTCAAATTAGTGTCAATATTTGGAAAATATATATATTTAATCATGTACATCACTGAAAGTATTTTTAAAATAAATTTTTAATTTTTTCCATTTAGACAAATATCAATAAGATTTGAAATATTGAAATTGATGTTTGTGTAATGTTTAAAATCAAGTATGGGGTAAATAAAATGCATCATACTACATTCTCACATCAAGTGGGCTAGTTTGATGGCAAAAAAAATGATATCCATCCTTGGGGTCTAAAGATCAAACTTCATAAATGACAAAATTGTGGTCAACGATGGTATGTTATACATATATACCCTACATATCTAACCTACTTAACCTTAAGTGCCTAACTAAACCCACCTAAGTACCTACATTAACTGGCTTACCTAGCTACTTAAATTAGGTTTTTATCTTAGCATAGGCAGTGACATGTGTCAACAATTAATAGGATAAGAAATTATGAAATTTACCAATAATATGAATTATTATATTACATTATTTCTATAAGTATAAATAATTTATATAATATGTGGGATTTTAAAAAATTATTCAATCATTTAAATTTAATCGATTTTTAAAATGTTGCGAAATATTTTATGTAGTCATATATGTAGTTGCATAGTCCTATAATTAGTCAATGGATGAAACTATCTTGCAATCACAAGCAATATGCAAATTCCAATGTGATTATACATGCCATGTGGAGTATATTGCAACTAATTGTTTTTTCACATTTGTTTGTTCCAAGGTTTGTATTTGCACGTGTCCATTATGACAAAAAAAATTGTCTTTTACAACTAAGATTGTAATTGTTTATTTCCAAAAAACTTAATGATATAAAATTGATACAAGTTGATTAGTATTAAAAAAAAAACCTAGAAGCCTAAGAACCTTGCAACATCAACATGGACAAAAAAATTAGAATAATTTCAACAGAGGTTTAATTGGAAAGGAAAAGAAAAAAAGCTTGATGAAGGTGAGTTACCTAACCTATTAACCTTCAACTTTTCAAAATATTCAATTTTTCCAACCATTTCATTTTATATTTTTGGCTAAAGTAACTTCAACTTTAATATAATCCTTGTAGTTTGCATTTGGTATGTCATTCAAGTCTAAATCATGTAGGCAATTTTCTCCACAATGAAAATCCACTGAAGATTTTCCATTTATAAACCAATTTAGTGATAAAATGGGTGGGTCCAAGACTTTCTAGGATGGCTTGTACATTTATTGTGCCATCTAGCTTTTTTATTACCATAATTGACCATGTGCCTAAAAGCTTTTTAAATTGACAAAATAAAATAATGCACGACTAACACAAATTACTAAAAATGTAGTGGGGATGAAAGAATAAAATTTAATGTACCTATAAAAATATCCATAGTTATAAACATAACTAATTGTAATGACAAGGTATGTGTTGTTTTATAATATTCATGGTCATTGAACATGTTAAACACAATTCTAAATTTGCTAATAATCCTTATAAAATTACAATTATTTAGTTTAAAGTTGAATTTGTTAATTTATAACATACATATATGTCAAACATTTAGTTCACAATTACATCAATTTATATAGCGATATCAAAAGCATCAACACTAGTATTATTTGAAAGCTTTCAATAATTTGCTAGCAAATAAACCAATAATCTTTAAACACAATAAATATTCAAAGTCAAATATACTTCCATTATATGTGTTCAATCCCTAATCAATGATTATTACAATATCACAAATTTACATTTACTTTGAACAAGTTCAATAAAACATATTATCTTTCTTTTCAAAAGTAAATATAAAACATCCAATTTGGTATTTTTTTGAGGTTGTAAACAATGATGTGACGTGGCTTTTCTACATCAATTGTTACATCAACATCAATTAGCATGAGTCTATGTGCCTTTTTCATATGCATGCATATTTACTTGGGTTGCACATGGCTATTGTGCACGACCATTGATGATCAACTAATCAATTAATGAAAAAAATGAATTGATTTTATGGAAATAAGTTTCATTTAAATGAATATATTGATGACTTCAAATTGAATTCAAATTCCATTCAATATATTTGAATTTGAATATTTAAAAGTTCAAATTCAATTATATTCAATTTGAATCCAATTCAATTGAAGAGAAATGGGATGCAAATTGATGGAAAAGGTATTGAATTTTTTTTCATGAATATGGTATTGGAAAAAAAAACTTCAAAGAAAACATAGATCCAAAAATACACCTTTCCATGCATGTTCACTCAAGAATGGGTTAAATAGATTCTAGTTTGGAATAGCCTATCAACAATGACCTACAACTTATGGAACCTAAAGTTGTCCTACCAAAACCAATTTTGATGAATCATCATCATTGGCATTATTTTTTATGTATTCAACAATGAAATGAAAAGTACTTTCCATACAAATTTAATATTTATAATGCAATTTTTTTGCTCATTACATACTTTTGTTCATGTATTTTACAATTATTTGATTTAATGTGAAATATACATAGCTTGAAAAAAAACATGTTTTTCAGTTTCATCTAAATACCATATATGCAGAATTTTTTTTCACTATTGATTAAAATTCACAATATTATATCTTAAATATTTGAGTTTTACAAAAGTTGTAGCTTCAAATTCCATCGAAAGATCAAATTCCTCAACATTGCATTACATAAGATTGTGGATATATATAAAAATTTTAATTAAAAAATTATTGAAAAATCCATGTAAAAAAATATGATATATTATTTTTTCGAAAGATAAGAAAATGTCTTGTTATAATGCATTTTCATTTACTATTATAAATATATAATATGTTTTATATAAATTTAATTTTTCATCAAAACTTACAATGTATATTAATATATGTAAAAACCTTAGTAATTAACCAAAAGGAAGAGGAATTAATGTCTTGCCTTTTCAGGAAAGAGAAAAACCAAAAGAGTTCACCAATAGATCTTATGTTTCTTACGGTCCTTTTCTTTCCCAAAATAGGTTATGATGTACACATTATATTTAATATACTTTGATTATGATTCACATTAATAAACATTCTATAATAATTATTAAAATTAATTGTTTTTCAATAATTGTCACTATTTTAATTAATATACCCCACATAATAGGCCAAGACCACGTATTTTAGTAACCTTTTTGGGACCAAAAGAAGAAGATAAAATGGTCCCTTCGTTCCTTTCTTCACCAAAATTTTTAAAAAATGCTTTGATATTGTGAATTTTGATACAAGCAAAAATATCAAAACATAATTTTTTTTTCATACATATTTAAATTATCTATGATTTTCAATAAAGATATAATACAAATGTTACCTACATTTTTGGGGGAACTTCTCAAATAATTAATTTTTTATTTTATCAAAGTTTACAATATACATATAATGTATGTATATAAGCTAACTAATTGTTTAAAAAAATTGAGGCATGAAATGATTTACCTCTTCAAAAAGAAAGGACCAAAAGGAATTGGTTAGAACAATTTCCTTATTTCCTTTCTTTCAAAAAGAGGTAAAAATAATAATAAATTGGCTAAATTATTTCTAATTAATTAACTTTTACAATACTAAAAAAATTTAGACATCCATTAGACGATGCCAATTTTTCAAAACATAAGAATTGTTTTTTATATCAATTATGAATTTTGATGCAAGTTAAAATGTCATGCATATTTAAATGTAATGATGGAATTTTGAAAGGTATTTCTACATAGTATTTGAAATAAAAATATAAAATGTTTGATATAAAGGTAACAAAAAATGTTTATTTTTTGGAATTTCAAATGTCAATGTTTTCTTCTATCAAATATTACAATGTATGTAGATATATGTAAAACCTTACTAATTGACCAAAATGGTTTCCTTGGTTCCTTCCTTTTGTACAAAAGTAAAAGATTAACTTCATTTATTTTTAATGAAATTATACTTAAGTGTATTAATTTATCTACCATACCAGTTTCCAAAAAATTCATGTAATTTTTTTTTAATTTTAAAATAAATGTGTTGATATTATGAATTTTGATGCAAGTTAAAATATGATAAATATAAATGTAGTGATGGCATTTTGAAATGCATTTTAATATACTATTTAAATAAATACATATGTCATGTTTAATATAAATGTTACAAACATCTATCATTTGGAAATTTTCCAAATGTTAATTTTTGATTTAATCAAAGTTTAGAATGTACATTGATATATATATATATATGGTAATCAACCAAAAGGGACAAGGCATTAAATCTTTTACCTTTATGGGAAAGAAAAAATGAAAAAGAAATTGGGTAGAATGGTTCCTTTAGTTTTTTTCTTCCCCAAAAGGTAAGAAAATTCATTATTTTACAATTTAATTATTTAAAAGTAAATTAATTTTTATAATATTCGACAAACTTATCCTTGGGTGGTACCACTAGGAACATCACACTTCAAATTTCTATGACCCATTTAACTTTAAGACAACATAGGACTCACATAAAAAAAAATTTCATTCTAAATTATTTATCAAAAGGTTATCCAAGTTGTGTAGAATTCAAAACTTTAATGAAATTTACCAAAAAAATCTGTTTTGATGTGGAAAATTAATGCATAAGGAAAATGTTTTAGGAATGTCACACAAAGGATTTTTTTTATTAGGAACACAAAAGGAATCTATTTTTTGGGAATTTTCCTTGGATGTTAATTTTCGAGAATACTTCAAATGCCAACCTATATTATGTCTTTTATAAATAATTGATTGAATCAATTTTGATTTAGTTATGAATTTTTTAAATCAAGATTGTTATGCCCCAAAGAGCCATTGGTGTCAAGAACACAAATGATAACTATTTTCACCTTTTGTTGTTTCAATGACTAGTTTGGATCATTCCCTTGTGCATGTACTAAATAAATAAGAAAAAATATCTATTGTGTAAGTGTAAAGAAACTTAATAAAAAAAAGTCAAAAATTGGGTCAAGAATGGTTTAGGAATCAAAATGTTAATGCATATTATATGTTTTTGGGTGTTCATTATTTTTCATGAGTGTGTGCATAGGTGAGGAACACATAGCCCAACTAGTTCAATGAAATAAACTAATGTATAAGTGGATGGAATTTTATTTTAAAAATTGGTTCTTTCTTTTTGGTAAGGTGGTTCCTAGTGGTACCACCCAAGGAAAAGTTTGTTGTATTGGAAAAAATGTATTGAAAATCCCTATTTCAAAAGGTACTTCAAGTTTTTTTGATATTATAAATTGTCATGCAAGTAAAAATCACAAATATTAATGTATTGATGAAATTTTCATAAGCATTTGCATCTACTATATTGAATAAAGATATATAATATATAATACAAACATTACCCACAAAGTTTTTTTGGGAAAATTTTCAAATATTAATTTTTAAATCTATCAAATTTTATAATATACAAATTCATATATGTATAAACTTATTAATTGACTAAACCAAATCATGCATGGAATCTCTTACCTTTTGGGGAAAGAATGAACCAAAAGGAATTGGATATAATGGTTCCCATAATTCCTTTCTTCCTCAAAAATGTAAAAAACTTCATTATTTTTTAATTCAATTCATTTTCACAAGACTACAAATGTTTTAAACATCCACATAAAGAAAAATAGATTTTTTTTCCAAAAGATAATAATTTTTTTGATGTTATGAATTTTTTTGTGAGTTAAAATATCATAGATATGTAAATGTAATGATAGCAATTTGAAATGTATTTTTATTTACTATTTGTTTAAGCATCATTGCATACCATTTCACTTTCCCAAAAAAGATTTATTAAAATAAAATAACAATGTTTCCTTCACCTAACACTCCTAGATCCTCAATTATATTCTATTATTCAAAGAATAATGAAAGTGTGAGGCCATACCTAGGCCAATTACAAAAGGCAATATTCATTAGCAAATTCAAATAGACATAATGGAAAATAAAAGTTAATCCTCCCCCTTCCCATCAAGGATTTGTTGCTTCTAAACTTAGAGATTCCAATATCATATTAGATCAAAGGCTTTGGCACATATTTGACTTTGGAATGCGCACTACTAATAGATCATGGATTGTGACATAACATGTAAGGGAAGGTCAATCCATGACCTAAAATACAATTACATATCCCAATTTTGATTGAAAAATATAAGAATAAGATTATCATCATTGGATGTGGCACAATGAGGTGATCACACATAATGGGAAAAATATCATGTCTTGTGCACTATCAAAGGCAAGAAAATCATGTCCTTTTAGAACCATGGCACAGTGTAATCACATTAATGTGTACACAAGCAGTTGACCCCAACCACATTCAGTCTATCAAGCAAGGTTGTTTAACCTTGTTGTCAATGAAAATATTTTACACACAGTTCAAAATAGTGAAAATAGATTTCCATCGTAAATCTCATACACAAGCAAATGGGTCATTTGCACATTGCCAACATGACCTTAAATTTTCATATGTCTTTTTATGCTCTATGAATGTTAGAAACCCCAAATGATCACATATGGACTTAATTGAATTTGGGTTACATGGTTATTTACAAATTTATGACATTAATAAAGTGATTTGATGATAACATGTGAATGCTAAAAAGGCCATGATAAGGGATGATTTCGTTGAGTCAAAATATTGCTTATTTGGACTAAAAACATAAAATTGAAAGTTAGTGCTTATACAAGAATCCTTTCATTTTCATTCAATCTTGGGCTCTTCAACATCTAGAGGATTTTTTTTCTCCTAAGAAGCTAGAGAAATCAATGGGATTAAAGTGCCATTCACCATTGGCATCCAAATGCCAATTCAATGTTAATCGATGTTTTCATGTGGCCATCATGGTGCTATTTCAATAGATGCCACATTTGGCATTAATAACATAAAATTTCATTTTTTCATTTTGATGTGTTTTGACATTCATCACACGAGTGTTCCTTTAGCATAAATCATTATGAACTTGTAAAGCATTGAAGATGTGTTCGAGTGGGTAAGACCCTAAAGAGTAAGGACATTATCACACATGTCCAAATAATTAGAAACTATCTTGTTACATTATTCATGATTCCCCACAAGGCATTATAATGAATGCCCAACCTTCTATACATTTTTATTTAAAATTTTGCTTGATGATTTTTCTCATGTTTATAATGTTTGCATACCCAACCATTGCACTAATTATGTTTTCATTATGTATGCATGCATAGGACCATTTGGACCATAGACCATGTTGTTATTTTCCTTTATTGCTAGCATGTTCTCAAAGCTTAGCAATCCCATGCAACTAAGAAAATCAAAGATTGAATGTGGGGTGCAATCCTCTATGACCTCCATGACAAGATCTACATGTCCATGAACCATGATGAAAACATTCACACATTCAAAATATGGGAGGCAAAATGTGAAGCAAAACCTCAATCAACATTTGTCTCCAATGCATGGATGAATTATTTTTGAGCTTATTATTGGCAACTTGATATGTAATCATTTCCATTTTGTCATATTTTATCATTTAACCCTTTTTTGTAATCTTGTTCTTCAATTATTTTTTGCAATGTGTATGGTGTTTTAAAATTGTGGGTGATTGGTCTTCAACACTTGTTTTGTCCCAACCAAAACACACGAGCAAACATTGAGTCATTTTATGGTGTTTTAAAGTGTTGGTTTTTTTTTAACATTAAGGGCTTTAGAGGATGTTGAATTGATTGGTTGGTGTGGAGATTAACCACAACCATTGCACATCATTACATGCATACAATGGAGATGAAAAAAATAAATTACAAAACAAGGCCATGGAGGCCATTGTGAAAAAGAATGTGGAAAAAACCAGCCTTGAATATCTTGATTACCCATGTTGCCAAACCAACCTTTGAGAGCAATGGTGTTTTGGTGGTGTGGAGCCAATGCCTTGTTAATGTCATGCACCAAGTGATGTATACATTTATTAAATATCCATGTTGCTCGTGTGAATGGGCATTGTGAGAAAATTTGTGCAAACATTGAATCATGGTTATTCTCATGTGCACCAATATTATTCAAGAAACATCATTGAATAATGTGAAGCATAGTATGGATCTAATTGTGGAAGGTTCACACCATGTTTGTGAACTTGTGGCATATTGTGGATGATGGGGACTCCTCTAATAATGATGATTATGAGTTTATTGAAGGTGAAGAATAAAGAATTGACATTGGTGGCAATACCACTACAAATGAAAATGAGTTTCCTATGGGTAGTGTTGAGGATCCAAGTTCAAATGCACCAATGGAAAGAGCCTAGTCTTATAATGTAAAAACTTGTAAGGGAATGTTAGCAAGGAGGGGTAGCATTTTGTGACCATGCAACTTCACACATCGATGAAAACACACTATGCACCCCAAAAATTGTAATAAAAACACAAAAAAATTGCATTTGGTTTTTTTTGGGTACATGAAGATTTCACATCTTGGATTATGTTCAAGTATATTGCATTAACTTCAAACTTTAAAAAAACTTCAACAAACATTTATGAACTTGAACATATGATGTATATTTGTGTTAAAATAAATGTGTCATAGAGTATGAAAAATTGTAAATATACTTCAAAACTAAGGTTATGGGTGGAATTTTGTAGTCAATTTTTTTTGTGGTGAATTATATTGATAAAAATCAATTAAATCTAAGACCATTTAGAATTAAAAAAATTTGGTTGAAAATCCATTCAAAAAATGTGTTTTTTTGCATTTTTTGAGCAATAAATGCATAATAAATTATTTTTTTCTGAAAAAACCATTACCTTAAGAAAAAAAAATTATAGGTAGGCATTGTATTTTTTTTTCATTTTTATTTGGTTTGGTAATGTGTCATGAACCACAAACACAAGGTTTTATGGTCATTTAAAAAATGTAATTATATATTTTATGCACATTGATTTCATCCAATCCTTTTCATCTAACTATTGGATCAAGTTTAACTTTGATTCAAAATGAGCTTTGAGTTCCAAAATCTTGTCATGCACATTTTAAAGTTTTTTGCCTTCATAATTTAATTAAATATTTGAAAGATTGGCATGAAACAATGTTTGAACACATAAATGCACTTAATAAAAGATATTATGAATAAATGTCCCATTCATTTGGTAATAAAAGCCATATTGGTTGATTAAAACCATGAATTGACATTCAATCTAATATAAGAGTTGTTTATATTATGGTCACCATACCCCAAATCTAATCTACACCATATTTTTAATATTTCCATCAACCTTAATATGTCATATAAGTTAAAGTTGATTATGAGTAATGCAACCAAGTCTTGCAATGCACAACTTACAAGATGATGATATAACACATGTTTCATGTGAGTATTGTATGTTTGATCCAATGTTTAATTGAGGTTTAAAACCCCACGTGCATGTATTGCAAATTTTTTGAAAATTCATAATCGACGTTTGCAATCTAATCCAAAAATGTAATACCCCCATCAACCTTAAACCACCATGTTTAGAATGGTTTGGGGTTCCTAACCAACACCTATTTTTGTAACCCACATGTGGGTTTATGTTAAGTAATGGCGTTGTTTTATGCAATACCCATGCATGGGTGCCATTGAAAATGATTCAATTCCAGTTCATCATTAATTAATTAAAAATATAGTCCCAAAGTCCAATAATTTCATTATTTCAAATTGAATTTCAGAAGGATGTTAAGACACCAATAAATCAATACTTATTTTGTGACCTATATGCGGGTATTACACATTTTTGTTAAAATGTCAATGCATATTTTGTGACCCATATGTGGGTATTATATATAATTACAAAAACCTAGTATGTTTTGAATGCCCATAAACAAATATTATAAATTTTCCCTTGCATCATGTAGGTATTGCTTAAGAACCTAAGTTTTAGTAATGTAGATGTGAAATTATAATACAACAATAGAAGATGGTTTTGAGCATAGGACAAAAAAGGTTTATTAAAAATCAATTTTTTTTTCATATATTTGGATGTCTTCAAATGCAAACCGTAGCTTCTATGTAGATGATAGGTTAATGAAAATTGTCAAATCTATATTCACACATAATTCTGTGCCACAACTTTTTATGTTCAAAGCTCATGGATTGAAAACATGTCCAAATAAGGTCAATGTTTATTTCATTTTTGTGCTAGAATTTGATCATTAAAATAAGAGTTACATTTTAGAGAAATAAATTAAAAGATGACTCCTACGTTTCTACACCAATGGAGTCAAGTAGATCTCATCTTTCTGTCATTTTATTTAAATAATTAGTTAAATCATTTAAAACAAGATCAATAGTATAACATCACAAAAAAAAACCTTCACCACAAAATCTTGTGGTTCCTTTCAATCTTCAAAATTAACTTGCAACAACTAATCAACTATTACAATTGATTTGAAATGAACAAAAAAAAAGATAGATATTGACTTGGCTAACAAATGACTTGCATGCTCAAGGAAGGGGACCTCATGTACATGCCCAAAGAGGCCTACAATTTGCATCCATCCAATGATATGCCAAAATATCATATAACATATATGCATTTTCATATTTTGCAATGCATGTGGTTATGGTGGACTTGTCTAAATTATAGTGACACATTATTTAGTATATTTACATTTAATTATTTTTCATAAGTTATGTTCAAAATTAAAAATGAAAAAAAATTAAAAATGGCATTATATTAAAACAACAAAGTTATTGTGCTTCAGAGCTTCATTCATATTATTGGCATGGCATGTAGTTATTTTTTAGAACTTTGCGCAATAATAACTAATTTGTGTTAGGTATTATGGTATATATTAATGTTGTGCATGTAAATGGTTTAAAACTTACAATTCATGTAAGTGTAAAAATAAATACACTTATATGGTTTTATGTGACCATTTAATAATGTAAATGTAAAAAATATATATTTATTTGATTTTATAAGACTGTGTAAAACATGGTGAAAGCACACTAAGGGTGAATCACTTTTGTTCAAGAAAGGTGATGTATAACAAGTATTATAATATGTAGTAAACTAAAATCTTGATGACATCTTTTGATTATCCTAAACACAAGTAAAAAACTTTAAAATTTGCATAACAAGATTCTGGAATTCAAAGTTCACTTTGAATCAAAATTAATCTTGATTCAATGGTTACATGAGGAGCATTAGATAAAATCAATGTATATAAAATATATAATTTACAATTTTTCAACAATCATAAGGTTTGTGATTCAAAAAAATTAGCAAACAAAAGGAAATTGGAAAAATAATGGAATGCCCATTTATAAATCTCCTTCTTTTTTATATGGTAGTGGTCTTTTCCTTAAAAGGAAGTTATTATTATGTATTCATTGTTAAACAAATGAAAAGAAAACACATTTTTTGAATGGAATTTCATAAAAAAACTTTAAATTTTAAAAATTGTCTTAGATTTAATTGATGTATATCAATATCATACACCATAAAAAATTCATCCAGTAATTCCATTGACAACCCTAGTTTTTAGGTGTATATTCAAATTTTCAAATTGTGTGATGAATATTATTTTGTCACAAATATATTCCATATGTTCAAAATTTTCAATGTTTGTTGGGTGTTTCAAAATAATTGATTATATTAAGTCTAATGCTAATCAAATATATTTAAAACAAGCAAAACTAATTTAAAATGTGATGTCCATTCATTACCAATAAAAAATAATCGCAAAAATATTATACTTTTAACTACAATTTTTTAAGGGCTTAATGTGCTTTCACCCGACAATGTTAGTGTAAAACATTGTAAAATTCTACTTGGGAAGGGTGAAGATTTCATAATGTTTTTGGTGATAGGCCAACCAAATGGCCCATTGCAAAAAATAAAAATAAAATGACAACATTTGTGTTTTGGGATGCATCACAACTGATTAAATTAATTAATTTCAAATGAAATAAATATAATAAATACCTAAGCTTTTGTAAAAGCTACAATAAATAGTATTCAATAATATTTTTTATTATTGAACACTACTCATAAAAATAGTAACATATCAAAATTGTACTTGAGCAATGAGGTGGGGCAAAATGTGCATTTAAGATATTGCTTGGAATAATGCCACCATATTGGTAGAAAATGCTAATGTTTGGGGAATATCAAAATATCATGATATTTTGTGAAGGATCAATCAAAATGGCCCATTGCAAAAAAATAAAATTGAGCTTTAGGATACACCCACAACTAATTAATATGGATTTGCAAGAAAGACTTATGATCATTAAAGGTATATAATATATACATGTACACTTACATGCCTCAAAACATTTACATGAGGCTGTGTAAATGTATTTGACAAATATTTACACTGGCCTCATGTAAGTGTAAAAAGTTTAGACTTGTAAGTGTAAATCATTTACAATTACATGAGATTTGCATGGCATATATACTTCAGGCACAACACTGGTATGTACTATGTACCTGAGGTTTGGAAAAATTAAAGAATAAATTGAAAAACTTGCTTTAGTTGAAGCAGAATTGAGTTGGTAGTACAATGGGTACAAATTGTCTTCGTACTTTGGACGGGAATCACGGGGAATTTCTATACCATCCTCCCTACTTTTGGGCTTATTAACTGCCGCACCCCAATGACAGTTACCACCTGTTTATAAGAGCATCTTTTCCTAGTGGCCATTGCAGAATGTCCGGTGATATATATAGGTAGAGGAATGGAATCCTTTATCTGCTCCATGTGATGTCCTCGCCATGAGAAGTCTAAACGTTCGAAAGGTTATG
>Ga0116231_10002113_pt1 | contig 41512 bp, 35 predicted proteins | sample S1TSphgellanicum_2_FD_89695 | JGI IMG/M metagenome (GOLD analysis project Ga0116231, IMG submission 89695) | Host-associated microbial communities from peat moss isolated from Minnesota, USA - S1T2_Fd - Sphagnum magellanicum MG | ecosystem: Host-associated > Plants > Peat moss > Unclassified... | reverse complement strand
TGGGGCTCTAAAGTCCCAGGAGTCCCATTAGGCGCGATTTCGGGACTCCCACTCGGGAGTCCCGGGAAAAAAATAGCCATTTGGATGTAGCCTCCATGGAGAGTCACAGAGTATACTATAAGGGGGAAGGTGGTGGCTTCCCCCAAGTCCGGGCTGTGGTGAATCTCGTGTGTCCGTGTTGCCCGTGGCTCGTCCTAGCACCAAGGGTGCTCCGACTTTGCACTAACCACTTTGTGGGGGTTGTGTGTAGGCCCGTGTGAGTGACTAAAGCTTGTCAACTCTTCCTAGTCCCATCCCGGAGCTCCAACCCCCCCCTCTACCCCTCAAATGGTTGTGAGCTAGGGAGCGTGCTCCAACTCCTCCTTTTTCGTTGTTTTCTGCTTGGGCTCACATTTGAGCCCTTTAAGGAGTTGGGAGTGCATCACCAACACTAAATTATACATGCAGATCTAATCTCAAAATTTGACGACACTTCTATCTTTGTTCGTTAAAAGAACTTCCAACTCTTGTAGTGTTGGAGGAAGACACGATAACATAATTTTGCCATCCTCGCAACATAGAAAAAATTCTAGGTTGTTGTTGTTCAACTTTGCTAATCGTTCTTTGATCCACATTTTCGCGTTATAGAATCCATAGATTGTGTCCATTTCTCCATAATCCCATCGTTTCGGGGCTGATGCGTCTTTATCTCCAAACAATTGCAATGCGTCATTGCCAAGAGAGGGTTGTGCATGTGCTGCTGTTTGTTGTATGGTTCGCCGTTCTCAACACAAACAATTACTTCATTCTTGTGGCGTTTCAAATAGCTCGGTCGACTCTGTACGTTACTTGGCATGCCATTTTCTTTGTAGGTGATTGCGATATTCAGGTGCAGATTCTGATGTGTCTTGATTGAATTTTGCTGGAACATTAATATGTGGAACAAGATTTTCCAAAGAGTCAGTTTGCTCGTCATTCTGCTAAGCTTTTGGGTGCTGCCAAAGGGCCACCAAAGCTGCTAAAACACTACCATGCTGTGTAATGAGTGCACGCATGCGTTCTTGTATGTCTTTGGGCATTATGGAAAATATATGTTAGGTTTGTTATTGATATTGATATCAAAATCTTGGGGGGGGGGGTTTCTCTTGCACTCTAAACCCTTTTCTAACCCTAAACATATCAAACTATAGCAGCCCTTTTCATGTCCACCTCTGTTTTTTTTGCTTAAAAGAATGTTGCACTCCCTAGCATGGCTTTCCACTTCAAGGTCAAGCAGTTCCAGCTTGATTGCAAAAATGACATCTGAGTTCAATTCTTGTAGAAGACATTGAAAGAATCTTTTTTTTGAGAATGGATCAAATCTTGATCAATAGTGAATTTGAGAATCTGAAATCCAATTTTAGTACAGAAATTGCATATTATGTGATGCATTTGTTGAAGTTGTTGTCTATTTCAGAGTTGACAGTCTGGATGCATCCCAAAAGATGTCTCACGTTGCTAGGCTTCCATTTAGCGATGACCTCCATTTCTTGCTTGATCTGTAACACAATTTACTACATGAATCCCAAATTCTAATTTCACACAATGTCACCTTAAAATGCAAACTAAGTTTTCTGGCTTCTTCGGATTTTAGGTTACTGCAATGCTGGAGCAATAACCCATGAACCCACAAAGCTTAGTTTCCCAAAACCTGTGAAGCTCTGGCTATTGGTTTTTTATGTGGAGTGATTATAGGAAAATTAATTAATGCTCCAATTTGCAGGATCAATCAGACACAGGAAGGCTGATATCCACCGTTCACTAATAAGCTTTTGCAAGCAATCCTAATGCTGATGGTCAATAAGTTGCCCTTTGCAATCTCCTAGAAATTGTTTCGACCCAAGGAGATGGTGGAAATTTCCCTACTTTAGAGGACACCAATGATGAAGTAAGCACTATTCTCAATGACCGTATTCAAGAAAGAGATTAGCAGGTTAAACCCAGAAGATTTAGCATCACTGAAGGACGGATAACACTTGGTCATTGCTCTCTAGTAGCTTTTATTCCTTGAGTTTTCAAAATTATAGGAAAAAGGGTTGCTTGGACTTTCGAAAGATGATAAAACACCTCTAGAAGTTGTCATAGTGAGGATGCTTTCATTGTTGGGAGTTTCAGCAACTCCTTTAGTTCCACAAGCAAAAGATGAGCATGTGTTACATTTAGGCATTTAAAAAATTCATAGAGCTTTGATGTTCATCCTCATTCATGATACCATTTCGGAGTTTTGTGCCAGACCATACATTTTGCCACAGAGGAATACTTTCACATGTCTTCTTTCTCATGGTTGCTGTCAACAACAATGGTGCCATGTCTTGTAGAGCTTTTCCACTTATGATTGCAAGGCTTTGCTTTCTCCGCCGCGCCGCGTTTGTATTCCATTCTTTCTCCATCCTGTTAGAGTAAACAAACCATGACGGGACGGATGGATGATCGGACGGATGGACAGACAGATGACGAGACAAATGGATGAAATGATGTTTCACGACGTCCTTTACTATATGTAATTCCCAACATGTTTTAAACATGTTTCAAAGCTTGACAACTTTTCTAGAAATGTTTTAGAGCATGTGATTTGTTCTCAACTTGTTTGTGGCATGTTTCAAAACATTTAAGTCCTTCCCAACATGTCTCAAAGATGTTTCAAAACATATAAGTCCTCCTTGACATGCTTATGTAATTTTTCAAAGCATGAAGTCATTCTAACATGTTTTGACATATGTAAGCACTTCCTCACTTGTTTCAAAACATGTAAATTATTCCTAACATGTTTCAAAGAATGTAAATCCTTCTTAGCATGTCTTGAACCTAGCTTGGGCATGTGATTGACACCTAAGATGGGTAATAAAGAATCTTTTTCAAAATGAAAGGAATTGAGGGTTTTCATGTTGGCATTGATTAACCAGACAAAGGGTTGGGCTTGGAATGAATGTGTATGAGACTATAAACACATTCCCACATGAAGTGGAAATGTGTGGTAGTCGAAGGGAGGCACTTTTAAAAGATTTTCAATTGAATTCACATTAAAAAAGTTATGACTCCTAAGAAGTTTCAAGCGTTTAAGCGACAACTTAAGGGATCAAACCTCCTCCAAATCAAATGATTGTTAGCTTGTTGGAAAATTTCATGTTGCAAGATACAATATGGTAAGCTTGCATTGCCAACATAGGTCTACTAGTTTGAAGTTTTGGGACCATTTAAAAAGTTGGGACAAAAATATCTCATGTGTTTTCAAATGTCCACAAGTGTACTTTACATTTAAAATGCAATTTGTAAGGGCAAATTGGAAATTTTTTTGAGGGGAAAATCATGTTCAATTTGGAAGCTTGATATGAAAATGGAAATATATTTTAAAAGATTATAAATAAATGCGTTTGCATGTCCCATTTAGTTTAATTTTGGTGTTTTGGGACACCTTTTGTCTCAAAATTGGGAATGAATCCCAGGAATTTTGTCATTTTAATGTAGGTGCCATGATCTCCCACATAATATACTATTTGAAAGAGATTCTTTTGTCCTTGGAACCTAAGTTGTGGTGAATCAAGTGTGAATCGATGGCAAGTCTATGTCCCAATTTTGGTTTTGACTATAATAATTCCCTTCTTTGTGCAATTTGTTTGAGGTGATAAGAAGGGGTTCATGAAGACTAGTGTCAACTCATCCTATTCTTATCATGGAGCTCCTACATGACCCTATTTTCTCAGTCATGTGAGGAATTAAAGAATGTGCCCAAGGCTTGAAAATCTTCCACAATCCATTGTATTGGAAACTTTACTTTGATACCTTGTGGTAAGCCTTGGAAGGTACACCATGACATGTTTCAAATCATGTTTTGTGCACAATGTTTTTTTTGTAATATGTTTTTATGCATGCTATTTATATATATATTGAAATCCAAAAATTTGGCGGACTTATTACTCATACCAAATTTAACCAAATGCAATTTGTGACCTTATTATTTTATTGTGCTTGCTATGAGCTTTCCAATGTTGTGTGAATTGTTTCAATCATACATTATTTGGCTCTTCAAATGGAACTCTAAGTCATCAAGTTCATTTTGCAGCATTTATTTTAAATAATAATATATTGTTTAATAATGCATTGTCATCTTCTTATTGAAATCATTGAAATCTTTCCCAAATTACAAAGATCATTAAATTGAAACATGTTTTGACTCAAGCTCAAACCTCATTCCAAGTTTAAAAAATCAACAAGCAACACTTTTTAAAACAAGGGAAACTTGAAACATTTGAAATATTAAAAACAAATTTGACAACTTATAACCTATCCTTACAATTCAACTTTTTAAATCTTTCAGAACTTTACACTTGTTTCTAAAACATTTCGTAACGTATCAAACTTTTAAAAAACATTGCAAAACGATGGCCAATTAGATAATGACAATGGATTGTGACTTGGCAAGGACTTGAACCTTAAATCAATAAACAAATCAAAAGCAACAAAACAAATGGACAACTAATCAAATGCATAAAAAACAAAAATTAAATTTGAAATACTAAACTTAAAAAATTAAACCACTAAATAACTAGAAAAAAATAATGAAAATAAAATAAAATAACAAACTAGTTAGCAGATCAACAAACGAAAAGGAAGAAAAAACCAACAAGCAAAACCATTAAAAAAAAAAAAAATGAACAAAACTAGCAAGCAAACTAAACCAATAAGCAAATGAAAATGAACAAGAAACTCAAATTTGAACTTTAAAAACTTGAGCCAAAGGTGGAAACTGTGTTTGAAACCTAAAAAATGTGACATTTTGACATTTGGGGAAAAAAAAAAGACATTGGGGAATTTTTAGAATTTTTAGTTTTTCTAGTGTAATTTCAACTAATTTTGCTTAATTTTTGGTCAAATTTCGACATAAAAAATTGTAAAAAAAGATGAAGACTGATGCACACTTTATTTTAGAGATGTTGCTCAAAGAATATACCTAGTCAGGGTAGACTTTGCTTCCATCTGGTAATTGCAAGGGGAATGGAAAATGGTCCAAAGACTTTCATGTAACTTGGACGAGGATGAAATCCCTTCATCCAAACACGGAATGCAACTCGATAATAAGAAAATTGTCTTCAAATTGTCCAATCATGGTTTCTATTTCTCACTTGTCATTTTTCCTTTTGACCCATATTTTGCACTATGGCACCTCCTGGAGGACCTTTATTGGCCTTGCCTACCAAGGCAAGGATATTGTGTTTAGATTCAATATAGAGTATAGTAGCTTAAGGGATTTTGGCCCCTAGGTAATAATAATAGGTTTATTTTTATTATGAGGGTTTTTTAAAGATGATATTTTGGCTTCAAGTGTTGAAACTTGAGATCAGTTATAGAGTTATAATAAGATCTTGAAGGATTTTGGTTTTGTTTTAGAGGATTTTTTTGAAGATTATATTTTTGCATGATGAAATATATTTGAGTTTCCATAATTCTTCTTTTGCCTTAAGATACTTTTAAAAAATGTAAATGGCAAGGCCCTAGTGTGACACACCCCCTTGCAAAGCATTTGAAGTTCCTTTATTCCTATGATGAACTATGTCTGCCTTGGCCTCATTTTGATGTAAAGCACTAGGAGAATTTTCCTTTAACTTCATGAATTTCCTTGTTATATCCATGAATATTATTATCCTAGTTTCAGGTTTTTCTTTTTAAAATTGAAAAAAAGTAACCATTGGTTCCAAGTGTTTTTTGGTGAAAACTTTCAAAGAACCAGAAGGTTTCTTGAAAGAGTTGGCAAAGAACTGGTCGTTCAATGTAGGTTCTTAGATCGGTTCTTTGATTTTGTTAGAGCCATAGTTGTGGGTCATGACAGGTTCTTTGGTTTTTTTGGAAGCCTTGGTCACGGGCCCATATAGGTATATAGACCAAGGAAAATGCTAGGTGAGCTCAAAGTTACTTGGATTTACATGTGGTTTTTTCACACACATGGGGTTGGTTTATCAATTACCCTACCAACCATGGGTCTAATTGTTAATGCATATTTAGCCCCAGGGCATTGAAATTTGGTGAGGCCAAAACATATGAGTACAACAACATTCGTCAAAAGCTTGACCCCATGTCAAAAGCCCAAGCTTGATGGCAAAAGCCTGGGGTAAGCCATGTCAAAAGTCCAGGCCCAATGTCCAAGAGGCCTGGACTTTGGTTCACCAAATTTACTAGGTAAGTTTTTGTGAAGAGATGTATGAAAAACACAAGAATGATTTTCACCAAAAATCCTCGTGTTTGCAATTGTTGTGGAGTTAGGTTCTTGTGGACTTCGGGCTACTACTTAAGGCTTTTGACATGGGGCCGGGGGGCTTTTTACGTCATTCCCAAGCTTTTGACACGGGGCTTGAACTTTTCATGTGGAGCTTAGGTTTTTTGACATGTGTTGTACTCATATGTTTGGGACTCAAAAAAATTCCAATGACCCATGGTTAGATGTGCATGACAATTAGACTTAAAATTAGTTGGGGCAAATGATAAACCCCATGTGTGTTCCATGTAAATACAAGTAAATCTGAGGTCACTTAGCATTTTTCTTTGGTCTCCAGCTCATTTTCTTTGGATACTAGTTTCTTACTCGACAAACATGAGTGGGCCAGGGCCTAGCACAAGCATGTGGCTGTTTTGCTATTCCATAGTATGATCACCACCAAGGGATACTTAAGACAAAGAGGCTATGGCCGGATCCAAGGCCAAAATTTCCAAAAGAAAATTATTCACTTTATAACAAGATACTTTAGTGATATAATAATAAACCTGGCAAACCCTAGGCCCAGTTCAAACAAGGCAATCCTTCCTACTTACTTACTTAGGTACACTTTACACTAGGAGTCAAGGCCAATGTTCAACCCAAGTCAAGCATTCCTATTGGTGCAAAAGTTGAAGTCATCAGCGCCCAAGGGCTTTACACAAGGAGTCAAGGCTGAAATAGAACACAAATCTTTTCAATATGGTGCCTCGAGTTACTAATAAATAAATGCTGAACTTTATGACCTTGTATTGGCCCCAAGGCTTTTAAAAAAAAAAAAAGGGATACCATTGAATTGGGAAAGCCAATTTGCAACCCTTGGGGGCCAAACAACAAGCCAAAAAATGCTCAAAGTTGGCCCCAAGTTTTTTCAGCCGTGACTCCTAGTGTATAAAGCGGGCAGGGGGCAGGGAGGGGGGGGTCTTTACATCCTAGTGATAGCAATGGAGTTGAGCCAACAAGCAAGCATTTGCCCCCAAAATGTTTGCAAAAAAAGTTTTCATTGGAAGCCACAAATCATATGGCCAGAGAAGAACACTCATGTTCCTTTCTTTCCAGTTTGGTTAGGTGGTCGAGCGAGCTTAAGGCGGCGGTGTGCTATGACATGTGATGGAGTTCTAAGTACAAAGTACACGATTCGATTCATTCGGGACTGAAGAAAGAGACAATCACTCATTCATCAGGGGGGGTGGGTTATTTCAGGCCCAATCATACACTAAGTTCTCGAGATCGTCACCCAAACAACCTTATACCAAATGGCAACAAGTTTAAAAAGATATGGAACTGGTCAATTCTAGTGGGACCAGGCCCTGAGTTAGTTAATCCCACTCTCCTCCTTTTAATCTCTCTATTCACAAATTACTCAATCTAACCTACGAACCTTGTGCATTAAATGCTGAGTTTGGGCCTACGTTTACCAGCCTTGGCTCAGGTTATGTATGGATAGTCCATGATCTCCATAAATAATTGATTGGGGGGGGTGATCCTTTGTTGGCCTTGCCTACTACCAAGGCAAGGATATTGTGTTTAGTTTCATTATAGAGTATATAGTAGGTTAAAAGGATTTTGACCCCCTAGGTAATAATATTAGGTCTATTTTTATATGAGGATTTTTTGAAAGAATCTGATATTTTGGCTTGTGTTGAAACTTGAGATTAGTTATAGAGTTCTAATATCTTGAAGGATTTTGGGTTTCTTTTAGAGGAGTTTTTTGAAGATTATATTTTTTCATGGTGAAATATTTGAGTTTTCATAATTGTTCTTTTGCCTTAAGATATACCTTTTAATGTAAATGGTAAGGCCACAGTGTGCCACACCCCTTGTCAGTCTTGTACATGATGTGCAAAGGTTGCCTTTTGTGGCAGCTGCCTGTTCTCATAACAACAAATAATAATATCAAAGAGGTAGTAAGGAAACATGTTTTGTTTTTTTTTTTTTGGGGAAATAGAAGGCAACTAGGTTTTTGATGTCACAAAGAAAGAAAAGGGGAAAAATGAGAAGAACCTGTCCAAGTGTTGTTTTTAGGGGTGGGCTCAATGTGCTAGTTTGTACTTTGATACCTTTATTTGCCAAAGTTGGAAGAATTGAAATCTACTAGGCAGTGAGTTCTTTAGCAAAAACATGACAATTTTGTGGTTGGAAAGATGAGTGGAATATCAATTATGGTTCAAGAATAATTAATATATTTTTTGTTATTGAGAGTATATTGGTAGAAATGAAACTTACAAGGAATTCATGACAGCCCACATTGGCCCCTGCACATGTCTGGATAATGTGGTTCAATTTTATGCAATTTGAAGAACCTTTTGAGGACCTGACATGCCATGCTTTTGGATCTCCAAGGTGGTTCATGGTTTTGGGAATAATTTGTTATCAAAACTCATCTCTGATTTCACTTGAAGTTGGGTACTTTGGATGCTTTGATACGGATCTCTTTTTATGTAGAATGAAAGTGGATAAATGTGAAATGCATGGCAATTTTTGTTGTGGCATGAGGAATTGTCAAAGTTTGAACTTTCTATTCCTTTTTCTTGCAATAAAATAGTTTGATCCATTATTTAATGTCCATGAAAAAATGAAGCTATTAAAAAAAAAAAACGTAACTTTTGATGTGCACTAGAGTTATCTGTAAAGTCACCCTGTTTTCACCTTGTCTTGGGCCTTCTTTTTACCTTCTATCCCCTCTTTCAGTGATATCAGTGAAGTAAGGAATTTTTTATTAAATCTCAGTATGAAATGCTGAAAGCTCAGCATTTAATGCACAAGGTTCGAGAGTAATTATTGCAGTTGTACATGTAGGAGCACTCGAGGCGCTCAGGAGAAAGGATAGACAGGATGAAACTCAGTTTACCACCAAAATTGGTGGAAAAACTAGTTTGGGTCCCATTCATTTTGCTTTGTGAAAATTTCAATCCCAGTCACACATTTGATGCCCTACTATGCCGAGACTGACCGTTCGCCCCCTAATCGCCAGACTTCACGGATAACTCTCCTCTGTAACTGAAAGGCACAGGGCATCTAAACATAGTGCTTCCAGTTTTGGGTCAGAGTAAACCAACAGCCACTAGCACACCATGAGTGATGGATGATGGGTGGACAGGAAAAACATTTATCCATTGGGTTCCAGTTGTCTAGTTAACCACAGTGAATACCTCTGGTGCGGTTTTTACTAGCTACCTAGTTACCAACCCAAAAGCCTTTACCAATATACTAACCCTCTAACTACCATCAACATGACTAGTGACCACCAAGGTTGTTACCTACCTACCAACTTACTTACAGGAACCATTTTCATACAAGATAGATTACCAGGGTGAAAACCCAAAAGCAACCCTGTTGGGATTCATCCACACCTGACTCGTAGCCGACTTTCAATGGGTGCACTGATGAATGAAATAGTGGCAATGAACTACTTCCTTCTTTGGATGGTTTGAAAGAGAGAGAGAGATGAGAAAGGATTCATCTACAGTTGGGATTCATCCACAACTGAGTCATAATTAGTCATAACCAACTTTCAATGGATGATGGTGCATGAGTGAATGAAATATTGGCAATGAACTACTTCTTTCCTTGGATGGTTTGAAAGAGAGAGAGATGAGAAAGAGAATTATTGGCCTGTAAAGACTGACACAATGAAACCCCCGTGAACAGCAGATGATGGGAGGGAGGCAGGCAGGCAGGCAGGCTGTTCACTAGGTCCTGTTAGTAGGTAGGTAGGTAGGTAAATAAGTAGGTAAGTAGGTAGGTAGGACCCAAGCTTTTCAATGCTGCAAACTATTTCTTAGCTTAGAGCCCCACCTCTTTCATAGCCTAGCAGGACCTAAAGCTGAAGGAAGGAGGACAAGGAGGGTTGGTTCTCACAATCACACCACCAAGGCTCTTGATTTGGCACCAAATCTTTACAAGTGGGAATCCAAATCCTCAAGGGTCTGTAGGTTCTGATTTTTTTCGGGCTGTTGTTTTGTTTCTTTACATTAGCCACAACATCATCATCATCATCAGCAGCAGTAGCATCATCATCAGCAGCAGCAGCGTCTGTTTCTTTCTTTCTTTTTTGCAAAGTTAGGAATCCCATTTGGGAAGCTTTCTTTATTCCTTCAAGGCCTTTTTGCATGGTCTCTGGCGTGTTCAAAAGATATGGTTTGAAGACAGTTGTTGTTGTTGTTGTTGAACTGCTCAGCTGCATTGTTTCTAGTTCCTTTAGTTTTTGTACGAAAGAGTAGTAGGCAGGCAGGCAGGCAGGTAGGAGGGCCCATTTGTACATTGCTTCACTTTGTTGTTGTTGTAGAGGAGGCTTTTGAGCTTCAGCTGTTGTACAACTACTTCCCCTGCTTCTCTAGTGTTTTCAGCTTCGGTCTGAGATCGAGAAGACACCCAAGCTAGAGTGATCTTCTAGGGGCTTGAGAGTGGAGTTCATCAGCTCAGATTCCAGCATTGTGTGAAAGTGCGTCTATGTGCAGTAATCAGTAGCAGAATTGCAAGCTCAGATTTGCATTGCCAGGAGTTGTTTCTAAAATTTGGCAGAGTGTGTTTTGGGATACTGATCATCATCCGGAAGCTACAGGGCCAGGCGTCCGCAGCATTGGGGTTTGCGGCCATGAGTTGTGCAGAATCCGCGGCAGACCATCTGAGAATGTTTACTACCACTACTGCGGTGCTTTTTCTTTTGTCAGTGTTCATAAGCTCATGCAGTGCTTGGACATGCAGTTCTGATTCCGAAACTGCACTCTTGGGCTTCAAGAACGGCTTGATCGATCCGGATGGGTTGCTGGACGAGTGGGTGCCAGGAACCAATTGCTGTTATTGGCCGTATGTGACTTGCAGACAATCGGATGGTGCAGTGGTAGAACTGAGCATAACAGGATCAGCTCGACCAAACCACCAACCGTATCGCAGCAAAAATGCCAACTCTCTTGGTTCCACACTTGCAGATTTAACGGAGTTGCAGTTGTTGAAGCTGCAGTGGATCTTCTTCAACAGCCCCATTCCTTCCGCATGGGGTTCATTCTCCGACAACTTGCTGGTCCTCATTGTCAATGATTGTAACCTTCAGAGTTCAATCCCTTCCAACTTGGGTGACATCCACAATCTACAGCGCCTGGATTTGCAGGCCAATTACCTCACTGGCGTCATCCCTCAGCAGCTGTGCAACCTTCAGCAACTGAATTACCTGGATGTCTCTTACAATAATCTGCAATCTGGAGCTATTGTTCCTACTTGCTTCCAGAATAGACCTGGACTCCATCTCTCAACTGGTAATCAAGATGAGCGTGGAAATCAGAATAATAATAACCATGCAACCCATTCTTCTACCCCCACCACCAGCTCTTTCTTTCTCCATCTTCTACTAGGAATCTTTCTCCATGTGCTCTTTGTTATCATGAATTGAGCTCATACTCTTTTATGGACTAAGTACTTTCAGAGATTGTTCTAGATTTGCGCTTGTAACACCATCCATCACCTTGTGTTGGTGGATGGGTTCTAGGATCATGAATATGATATAGTGCACAAAATCTGTACTCCTAATTCGGCTGGCTGAAGCTCTGGACCCTTCTTTTTTTTTTGGTTTTGTTTTTGATTTCCTCAAACATGATTATGGATATCCCAGTTTCTCAGTTACACTGGCAATGTAATAGTGTCCTTCCAGGATTTCTTTCTCTGCACTGTTGTGTCTTTCTTGTTTTTTGTTCATAAAATGTGTAAGCTCGCACTCAGAGAGCAAAATTTGGCTGTCCCAGACTTATTTCCAGAGTCATGATCATCACAGAGATTTCATGTGCTAAATTCCATGAACTTTTGTCATGAATGAGTGGGAAGGGGGGAGAGAGAGGGGGGATGTGAATTGAACAAATTGCCCAGAGTTTTATTATACTCTGAGCTTGTTGGGTATGTGCATTTTCACACAACATGGCTTCAGACTTGGGTGCAAAGTTCAGTTCATGTGATTATATACATTTATAATGATCTTTGCTTACTCCAGAGCTTGTGCTGCATTCCATTTTGGTACCCTAACCATGAGGTTTAAAAAAAACAGAAAAGACACACATATATATAATTTGAATTTCAATTCTTGAACACATTTTCTTGTTTTCTGGCTACAATATCATCTTTCAAAAATCCTCATATAAAAATAGACCTATTGCCTAGGGGCCAAAATCCATTAAGCTCCTACACTCAATAATGAATCTAAATACAATATCCTTGCCTTGGTAGGCAAGGCCAACAAATTTGATTGCTCAAATCTTCCCAAGTTCGACTTTAGGGCCTTCCATTCTCCCACATCCCAGTTGGGTAAGACTCAAAGAGCGGGGCATTCCCAAAATAATTGATGGCCGACTTACTCAGAGAGCAGGCTGTTCCCAAAATAAGTACCTACCTCCTCAGCTCCTCCACCTCAGGCATGTGCTTCCCTTCTTTAGGAAGGCTGTGCTCCTGGGGTGTTGTTAATTTTACACTTATTTGTCACCAGCGAGTGTAACTGGTGAGTATAACCTGTGTTGCTGGCCTAAGTGTCGTCAACAGGATTGTGTTGACCTTCATAATAGAGCTCAATTGTGAAATTTTTAAAAAAAATATTTAATTAATTTTCAATGACAACAATTACTCAAAATTCAATATCGTCATCAGCTTAAGTATACAAATTACAAAATCACTTTCAGGAAATCTCACAGCTTTCCTGCAACAGTACTAAGAGCTTGCCCCAATTGCTTTTTTTTACCAAAAAACAATTTGTTGATTTTCTTTGACAATTTTTTTCAACAATCAATAACTCTTGCACTGTAGGTGGTCTAAACACTACCAAACCCTGTCAGTGCGCCCCTGCTCTACTCATTGAGAGCTTTCCAACGATATCAAGAGCATGACAAGGGATGCTGTGATTTAGGAGATGTGAACGTGGCAAACAAAACAAGCAAACGACCTTCCTTTGTTTAATAGATAAATTGTTGTGTGAGATGGATTGAAGAAACCCTTGAATATTAGAGGCTAAAGACAATGCCCGAGAGAGTGAGTGGTCAGCCTGACTGACAATTTCTGGCTGCAAAGCTACCATTTCTGCTGCAGCTCAAAACACGTCCTCCATGTTGCACCAGCTCTTGGATCCGTTTTCAATCAGCTTTTGCATATATATATATATGCACAGTCTCTGACTACTGACTCACTCAAAATTTGAGGAAAGCACGAGTGCTTGTGGCACACATGCATTGGCTCTAGCGATATTTAGTGTTGATAATTTGTGAGTGAGTGGGTACCACCACTACCTTTTGTTTGGGGAACAGTCACAAACACTGCATATATGTATATATGACTGTTTGAATGCTCATTTGTCTTCTGACCTCTTGTGGAGCAGCTACCATCATTTGATTCAGAAGGTGATTGATTCCAGGTTGCTTATTTGGTGAGCAATTTTTGTGATGATGAGTGAATGAAGAAAGTGTGTAGGGTTGAGGGTAGATGACAAAGTCATATCTTCATGTAAAGACATTTCTCTTGACCCTTCATCTAGAAACCTTATAGTAGCAAGCACAGGAGGATGCTAAACACCCCGGCCATACAAACGAGGGGTGTGTCACACCGTGGCCTTGCCATTTACATTAAAAAGTATTTTAAGGCAAGAGAAGAATTATGGAAACTCAAATATTTCACCATCCAAAAATATTATCTTCAAAAAATCCTCTAAAAGAAACCAAAGTCCTTCCAGATATTATAACCCTGTAACTAATTTCAAGTTTTAACACTTGAAACCAAAATATTATCTTTCAAAAATCCTCATATAAAAATAGACCTATTATTACCTAGGGGGGCCAAAATCCCTTAAGCTACTATACTCTATAATGAATCTAAACAGAATATCCTTGCCTTGGTAGGCAAGGCCAACAAACTTTGCAAGTGTCATTGCAATGGCCAAAGCTGTAAAGTGGGTGCCAAAGTAGCTGATAATAATAATTTCCACAAGTGTGGCCCTGGCCTTCTTCTTGGGCCATCCATCAAGTTGTGAATTAGTTTAAAGATTAATATTAGTGGAGAATGCTTCCAATATATTTTTGGCATTCTCGGAAATATAGCTACTTGTTGTAATTAAAGACTTTTAGTGTAGATAGAAATCAATTGCATGGTCAATCAGCTTGTTAGGTATATGGCATCCGATTCTAAGTTCAGAAACCTATGGTATTCGTTGTGTTGTCTACATGGGAATGTCATTCTTCTCCTAATTAAAATCCATCAAATATATTCTTACACCAAGGCTCAAGATGTTCCATTTCAAACACCATTTCAGATTTAATATCTTAAGGTACATTCACACTTGGTGTTAGTGACTCTAAGGTAGAGTCCCCTAACACCATGCTAGCCATTTAGGACTTAAACCAAGTTGCCATGAAAATTTTATGTTAAACTAGCGTTTATTAAACATTGAGCTATTATGGCCCATTTAACATTGGGTGCCACCTAGGATGCAACCTAGATTTTCATTTAACACTGACTTAACATCAAGTGTGAATGCAGCATTAGTACTGCTTTCCAGTTTTACATGGCCCGAGTCGCTCTCTCACCAAATAGGAGAAGTTGTAGGATGAGAAGTAAGGGACAGAGGTCATCCTTGACTGGAAGTACTTTAGAATATATAAAAATGCAACAACCCCACTTGCATGCTGATTCTGACTTGAGGATTGTGCATGGGACTGACATTGTAGCCATGGCCCCCGTTCTCATTAAGGACATCTCCAAGCAACAGCTGTAGAACACCTTCAATTGGTAAATTTGGATGAAATACAACATTCAAATTTCATGGAGTCCTTGATTCCAAAGGATTTTTTGGCTTTGAAAAAATTCACATATTTATTTTCAGGCCTTGGAAGAAATGATTGTTCTTCATTGTTTTTGATTGACTTAGGCCATGAAATTCAAATTGTGTCTCACTTTTATATACTATCTAGTTTTTTCTTGTTAATGGGCGGGGACAACATTTGATTTATATACCTTTAGATGTGTGACAAATCCTAATTGAAGCCCAAATTGAGGGTGTGGGTGGAACTAGTGTGAAAACAACAAAAGCAACAACTAATAATATTTAGGGGCACTAAATGAAGATGTTATATTTTCATATAGTTGCAAGTAAACTTGATGCAAGTAGACTTGATGTTTGTTGCAGCCATGCATGTCTTCATGGATGTACATGGAGGGGGGCTCATGTGAGCATTTATTTTTCAAATTTTATGATATAGCTAAACTGACTAGGTATTATCATCCACAAATAAGATTTAGCCAAATTTGGCTATAAATTGGATACGAAAATTTAAGAAAATTTAGGTTGCTTTCAATCTTTTTGGCTAATTGCTGCACAACAAAGAATTTGTCATTCCCCCTTATGGAAGAAAAGAAAACACAATGATTTGCTCCCCTTGAAATCCTCCATTTTAAATTTCCCCTATGAGTATGAGGTTATGGATTTGCTTTATGAGGAGTTTTTCTTTAGTTTTCATTGTGTGCTTCACTTTCATGACAACAATTTTTTTGGGAGGAGTTTCTGCTCTGAAACAATTTCTTCCCTTGTGAAAATTGCTCTACATTGCATAAATAGATTACCTCAACAAACGACTCTGGTACAAATACTCTACTGCATTTAGGGCCACTATATTGAACTGACCTCTTCAACGTGTCTCATCTTGATCCCACTAATCAAGCAAGAAACATTGCCACAAATCAACTCATGACCAAGCTTTGAAATTTTTGAGAATGAAAATAAAATTACTGAAGCATTTATTGAGGGAACATCAAGTTTTTGCATAACTCCTTGTGCTTACTAGCTTGTGTGGTTGTTGATTTCAACAATCGAATCAAAGAAAGTAGATTTCTGCAAGTTTTAAAACTAAACCAAATTCCAAGGATCACTTTTGGGTCACTCGTATTTTCTGGGTATCCCTTGTGTCCGCAGGGTACTATTTTGCTACCTAATCATAAATGGGATAAATGTTACTACCTTCCCTTGTTTATTTATAAATATGGTATTTTTTGTAATTGAAAAATATTCTTATTATTTATAAATTTAAAACAAAAATATTTTAAACTATATTTTCAAACCTTGTTTTTTTTATAAGCCAGAAGCCAAATTTTAAAAGTTTAGGAATACTGCTACATGTTGGAGACATGCTAAAACTATTGCTTAAATATGACAAGGGGGGTCCATTTTTCCCCCAAAAAGAAAGGAAAAAAAAAAAACCACCTTTAAACCATTTGCGACCCCTGTTTCCCACAATATTGAACTCCTGCTGCCAATTGGTCCACTCCATCCTTTCCTCAAAAAATATGGATGATGCCCATACACATTTTTGGTGCTGCCCCATACACACTTAGGCACCATTACAGCCCCAACCAAGATGTGCATAACAGGTCCCAAAGTGTGTAATGGGCACCTCCAGACACATTAGAGTTATCCCTAAAGTAAGAAAAACACAGCACCAGAACCCTGAGTTTGGTCATACACAAGGTGAGATTCAAAAGTACAATAGCATTCAACGGGGGATGAAACTCAGAAAACCATCAATTTTGGTGGTAAACTAAGTTTCATCCTGTCTTTCCTTCTTCTTGAGCGCCTCCACTACTGCTACACATATTTTCACTTCTCCTAAGTGTACAACTACTATAATTAGTCTCGAACATCGTGCATTAAATGCTGAGTTTCAGCATTTGATAGTGAGTTGTAGCATTTCATGCTGAGTTTTGATAAAATGTCTTAAGACTTTGCGGATACCACTGAAAGAGAGGATAGGGGGTGAAAGGAGGCCCAAAGACAGGGTGAAGACAGGGTTACTTTACGGATAACTCTATTATCTTGGTCCTTGGACCTGCAAAATGAGCAATCCGGAAAAAAAACAGAAGCAGCCCATACTTCTTTTTGTACTGCTTGCAATAAGGAACCATTTCATGCTTATTTAATGTCTACCTGTGGGGTACATAGTTAGGTTTTCCATTGCTTAAAAGTATCAGATCTTGCACTGCCAAATGTGTGAAGGCAATGATGTATAGAACACTAGGTCTCATCATTGTTTACACTTATATGTTAAGAATAGACAAGCTGCTGAACAAGAAAAAATACTTATTCAAAGTATTTACATATACAAAATTTTGTAATCAAAGTATTGTAGTACCTTGTCAGCTTGGGTATTAATGTGTTGAATAATTAATATAATTTTAAGTTTCTGATTCAGCACTTGCATTTTTTATTTTGGAATTTTTGACATATAAGGACTAAAATATAATAAAATGATTATATATCTCACAAGTGTTCTGTTGTCCATTTTCTTAGACTAATCACACTTTATGTCACTTTGTTAGATAGAACATGAGCTTAAAAGCAGCAATTTTCGACATTAAGTACTATTTTTTTCTGAAAAATTAACCAAATTCTTAAAAAAAAATAATAGTGCCACAGCTGCCCAGGTGGGCAGCTACTACAATATTTCATTATGCATGAAATTGAATACATCTCAAAAATAGATAGGTGGTCACTAGTGTGTTGGTTAAAGAAATAATATTTGAATAAAATGAATGAATGATTTCAATTTGAAGGACAAAACGTCTACTTTCCATCTTTAATGCCTTGATATCTTTGTTAAGTATCCTACCTTCCTCTTAATGCAATGATGGTTCTGTTGGATAGGTAATATGTGGGCTTAAAAAGTTGAAAAAATTGGACAATGGATGAAAATGTAATTAATTATGGGTCACGGATGTACACGATATATATTGGCGTTTTTTTAAAAATGTACACTCCATATAAATCCACAAACAATTTTCCAAATGGGCATGGCAACTACCCTAGTATGTACCTACCCCAACTTTGACCGAAATCAAATTAATTTCAAAATGTTGAAATATTCTAGCCCCAAAATTTTAGGATATGGTAAGCAAGTTGAAAAACTTTGTACACTTAAGCTCTTCATTTGCTAGTTTCTTCATGTGAATTCTCTATGCCAAACCTCTTCATGAGGTCACCTTCTTCATGATCTCTTTACACCTCATAGTTACATGTCTTTTGTTGTACTTGGCACCACATTTTATATTTGCAATTAGTTTGTGCTACTTTTATGATGTCACAAATTTTGAATTTAAATCATGCATTTCAATGTGCTAGGAAGTAGAATGCCAATAAATATATGTAATCGAAAATTGCAATCTTATCAACTGAGTGACAAATGAATCTTTGTTATCACAATTATTTTGATAGCAAGATACGCCACAAACTTTGATTTAAAATCTTCCATTCCAATGTGGTAGGAGCAAAATGTCCATAAACAAGTGAAATTGAAATTTGCAATTTTATCAATTGAACAACAAATGCATCATTGTTGTCATAAGTGCTTTGACAACAACATAATGATTTAAAGATGATTTGGCATTCAATCTATGGAAGTTGGAATTACAAGTACACGTGTCATTGAAAGCTATGCCTACTTCAATGTCATTGCATTCTATCCAATTGTATCAACTTTTGGTGCCTTCTTTGAGTGCTTTGGAGGCCTTGCATTTTAACATATGGCTTTGGTAACCGTAAATATTCTTCAACAATGGCAAGTAGTGGTCTAGCAAGATCAAATTTGAAATCTTTTTCTCTATTTTCTTCAATGCCTTCTTTTAAAGGCATGCCTTTCTCTATTGAGGTGGTGCCATTTAGCCAACTAAGATTCCCTTGAAAAGGCTCTTGAAATCCTTACCTTGTGTTATCCCTTGACATTCTTGTTTTGCATGTTCTTAACTTGTTCCCATGCAAAGTGCAACTATTGGCATATGCATCGTTTAAGATTATTCATTTTGAAATCAATTTCAACATCCTACCTTATATCAATCTATTATTTAATCACCTCAACAATCCTCTTACTAAATGAACCTTAAATGCATGCTTAAGAGGTCTTTATAGATCACATTAGTTGGCTACAACTCATTGTGTAGATCGTAAGCACAAAGATAACCAATATAATTTGGGTGGTGCTTTTTCATCCAATCTAAAAACTCCTCAGATTTTTGCATTACCCAAGAATCAATTAGCTACATCATTATTTGATTTTATTGTAAACCCAATTCTTGAATTTGTGATTGAAAGTTGAACAACAAAATCTCAATTACAAAGTGCTTGGTGGTGTTACATGTTGACTAGCAATTAGCATTGACTAGGAATTTTGTAGAGATGATAAGGTCCCAACCATCATCTAGGAGAAAATGGTCTCTTCCAACATTGCTTGGTGGTAATGTCTGTATTGTTATTATAAACATCAATTTGAATAGAGAGGAAAAACTGATTTTGCTATTGATGAGACCACTAGAATCATTAAAACCACCAAACAATTTGATGGAAGACAACCTTAAACCCTAAAAACCTAGTTGTCTTCCATCTCTAGAACTTGGATATGTTTTTTGTCCTTTATGTTTTCATGTCCTCTCCCATGCCATGGCGACAAGATGGATTCCTATTTGATCACTATTAACTACTAACAATGAAACATGAATTTGTATGTTTCATTAAGTAGGCAATTCAATAGGACATATCTCTTCCTTGATTAGACCATTAGGTTGGAAACTTACTTGACGTAGTTGTACCCACTATATGTGACTAGTTCATGCAATCTTTCATGGACTACTATGTCCATTTTCAAAAGACTTTGAAATCTCCAAGACCTTCACAAATGATTTGAGGAGCCATGAATTTAACCATTCCATGTGAAATTGGTTGGACCATGGAAGTAACAAGTGGTTGCCCAACTTTTCTCATTTTTTATAGAATGGCTACCATTTTATCATGAATATTAGGGTAGTTGTTTAACATGCATTTTGCCTATTAGCTTTATGGTGTACCAAGTTCATTCACACCCTTCTAATTTGGCTTCAATTCACTTTAGACATGAACCATTCGAATAAAGACCCTCTCCTTAATTTCTCACATGGATTATGCAAGTTGAGTTTCCTATAAACAATCTTGAGATAATGAAGAACATTGGCATGGTTGCCATACATCTTTAACGTAGCTTGGATTGGTGGTTAGATATTTAGGTGAGACTAGTTTGAATATCATCTTATTGTTTTCCACCTCTTTGGATTTAGATTAGTTGTAATCCCCTCTTCAACATCATCTTGCTTAATTTAATGTTCACATAACATGACATAACATCTCCACTATCTCCCAACTAGCTATTTCTTTAGCTTCTATACATTATTGTGAATCACTTGATCTTCAAGCAATTAAACTTCATGGCACGAAATAACTTCTCTTAATTCACAATTAATCAATTTGAAAATAGATGTGAGGAATCTTTCATAACCCATTTTCAATAATGCATTGTGAAAATGAGCATAAACTATAAGTCTATCAAGTTTTGCAATTATTGGTACCACATTCATGCAATCAGAAAATACCTTCTTGAAATCAAGTTAATGAAGCATATGAATGCGAAACAACATATTTCAAGAAATCCAACAAACATTTTGCATGTAGTGCTTTTGTATTAGAAATACACAAATGGATTGGTATTTAATTTACGATTGTTTTGCAAAAGACATATAGATTGATAGTCTAATACTTAACAATTGTTGAATGTTTGGATATTTTCTATGTTTGAAAGCCAAAATTTTCAATTTTCAATTTTGATTGCCAAATCAAAATTTGAAAAACAAATTAATTAATTATTCAACAAATATCTATCAAAACTATGCCAATATTACAATGTCTTGAAATATTAACTTCAACCTTTCACACCTTATTCTTATGCAAACCTACTTCAAAAGTTACAAAGATGATGATGTCATTATGTGTGGTGGATGCAATCTTGAAGTCTTCAAGAAATATCCATTGAACTTCATATGATTAACAACCCACCTAAAGATATTAAAAATGTGCCACTTTGGAAAGAAAAAATTGAAAATAAAATGACGTTCATAACTCAAGTCTCAAAAAGACTTATGAAAATAAGATCCAAATTTCACCATCTCAAATCCATACATAAACTTTGACTGAGGTTTTCAAAGGAAACATATGAGTTTGTTATTTCATAATATAACTCATATTTAATCATTACAAATCATTTAAAATGAAACTCAATATTTGTAGCATTCCATTTTAGAGAGAGCAGGTCCAATTGTTGGAACTTTAGAAGCACCTTACACAGTTGCTTCGTAATGAAGTTGTTAATCTGCAATCAGTTGCCAATTGATAGATTTATAATTACATTATTTTCCATAAGCATTTAAACAAAAAATAAATCTAACAAAAAATTTCCCCATGACACTAAAAGCAAGTCACTATAAAACCATCCACCCTCATATGTGGATTGCAGAAAATGGATGAAAATAAAAATGTGACCTAAGAATGAGGATTTATGACTTTCCCAAAAATTGCAGTAGAAAATGGCACCACTTAGTAAAGCATTACCAAACTTTTGTACTCACATTGGGGACTAGCTACATTTTACTCATGGGTGCCAAAGCAATACATGGACCCACTACAAATCTAGAACCATTTCTTAAATATGGCAAATAGAGGTTGCAGACCTTGCAACATTCAACAGATTGTACAAAAGGCCTTCCATTGCTCTTGGTCGTGGATTGCATAAGGGCACCCTCCAACTTATGGTTTTGAAAATAAAAATCTGGTCAAAAGTCCAACTACAGTAAGAAGTTTAAATCTGCAGTTTGTAACTTGCTTCAAAATTCTGTGACTCTAGTAATTGTTGATGATCCATGCATTAAGCAAAATGTATAGAATTGCTTAACAGGGGACCGCATCAAGCCAAAATAGCCCATAACTCACTTGCAAAGTGAGTGTTCCATCACATTAGCTATTCCTATTACCAAATACCAAGGTTTCCAAAAAAGGTTCATTTCTTCATGAAATTGAGAGTTCCATTTTGTGACAATGCAAAGTTTCCTCCACAATACACCAGCTAACTGAGTGTCAACTTTGACTTACTTTTGGACATGACTCCAGATAGTGAATAACATTGAAGGAAGTTGTACCAGTGCCCACTTGATACTTCCTCCTGTTCCAAAATTTCAAGCTCCCTGAAGTGGAAAACCCCATTCCAGGACTTCATCCTATGCTGCTCTGCTGGTACAAAGCATGCAGAGCCTGTGGTACACAATGATCCACCCCAATCCAAACCCCTTTTTCATAAGTCAGGTTGAATCTTGCAAGCTCCCAAGGCCTGTAATACAGAACGATTCACCGCAACCCAAACCCTTTTCACAAGAAGCCAGGTTGAAACCTGCCATGCCTGAGACATCCATGAATTCTTTGTGTTCTTGATAAAAGCTACTTTCTTAAAGCAGGAACTGAACAATTGCATTGGCCTGGATTCCTCTGTTTCATGTGATCCATATATTGAAGTCAAGGACCGTAATCAAAGGTCAACAGGGGGCCTCCATCTGTGGTTGTTCAACAGCCAAACATACCTAAAATGCCTAGCAACAATAACTAACTCAACAAGGTCTGATTTTGTAAATCCAGGATTCAAAAGTAGGTAGGTCAATTCCAGTTCTTGATGTATTGTCCAATGTATGAAGAATGTTTGCATCATGACATGGAGGAAGACTACCACAGCCAGTTCACAACAGAGTGCTACTTTATGACTCAGATACAATGGCCTCTTGCATGGAAAGGCCTTCACTGTTTGTGAATTTGGAATGCCCAATTTTAGCTCCTTCAAGACCTCCCTTTCAAGCTCCTTGTAGTCGAGAAAGCCCATAGGTTTTATCATGTGCTGCTCCCTGGTCTGCAAAGGATTGAATGCGCCCTGAGAGCTCCCCAGCCTACACAAAGTAGCACCCCCAACCCATTTTGTATTTCAAATCCAGACAGATCAAACCCAATCTCCAATGCACTATCCCTTGGTGGGGGCCTCCAGTTTCTCTATTTCTAGACCTTGGCAACAATTTCCAAGTGATAACAGATTACTACAGGCCCTGGATTCCCAATGCTTCCAGGTTCCTTGCAATTTTGAACTCCTAGTGATTAGTCCAATGTACATTCATGGAGTTTCCCAACATCATGTTCATACCCTCCTGGTTTTCAAAAATCATGGTATTGGTTACAGGACTCAATTTTTTTGCTGTTGTGCTCTCTTTTTAACTGGCCATACCTTAATAAACAGAAGAGTACAATAAGAAAGTGAACATCATATCAGGTAAGTGCAATGCAAAAATCTTGGAGTGATGTTGAAGGAGGACGTGCTTAGGGATGTATCTTTCCATTGCGCCCAGTCAGTCAAAACCAAAAATCAGTAAAGAATGAGTGCATAGGTGTTCAACTTACAATTTCCTGAGGTGTTGGAATACAGATAATCCAGCACAAGATGCAGACTCAGAAGGGGACCAGGGTAAATACCTTCTCATCAATCCACATAAGAGAAGTAAGTTGATTGTTGAGGATGCGGACTACCAAATCAAGTGGACTTGCTCCTTCCACCATTTCCAAGTCTCCTCCCTGTGAAAAGACCAAGCTGATTGACATAGTGGAACTACAATGCCCATAAATCCAGCTCATAAATCTAAATTTACAGGAAAGGCTCTTTTCCCTTCTCTGCTGGTTCTTAATTCCAGTTTCTGAACACCCATTAGCACATTGCACTTCAATTTGTTTGTGACATATCTATAAGTAAAACAGATGTGCACAACTCATGTCATACTGAATGTGTGATCCCAAAAATGCCAATACTTCTGCATAGGTGGAAAGACACTAATTTCCCAGTGTAAATATGACCCTGTACCATGCACTTGCCTGAGCAAGCAACAGTAACATCCAGCATTGTGGTCAATGCAAGTGATCTTAACCCAACCCCCCTAATCAGAAATGCTGAGGGAATTGACTTATCATACCTGAGCAGCATTGATGTTTTGGATTGTCTCCTTAATTTTCTCCCCCATGCGCTCAAGCTCCCTCTCCACAAACTCTGCTTGCTCATACCTGCATGCACACATTCCCGTCAGCTCAGATCTTGCATTGTCAAAGATGACAAATAATAAAGATACAACAATAGTTTTGGTTCAAAGCCCATTGTGACATCTGTTGTCTCATCATTTGTATTATCTTCACCCTTTGGCAAACAGGAACCTCTGTGTGTGAAACATTGTCCACAGAATGGTGTTTACCAACAACAAACTAGCCATCATGTCTAGTGTTTCAAAGTAGAAAGTCCAAGAATCTTTCAGCTGGAGTAGGAAAACATTTCACAAACTGAGTCATAGTCAAAAAAACCACAACAAAAAGATTGTCTCTTACATCATATCACGAGTTGCTGCTGCCTCATCCTCTACAAGACTTGGCCGCTCATCTCTGTAGATTCTCTCAGCTTCATCCTCCATGCTTTCCAAAGACTTCTCAATCTGGCCAATAAAGACACATAGAAAACTGAAGTAAGACATCTCTCCTCCGACAAATAATTTGTGAGATTCAAAGCATGGCACACCAAGACAATAGAATCTATAACAACTTAGGGAGACAACCTCTTGTTGATGGGTCTCAATAAGCTCAAGTTGTCGCTCAAGGCTGTGCTGTGATTCCACCACCTTTGCTACCTCACTCTGCACAAAATCCACAACCAGAATTACTGTTTTGAACTCCTTTGGTCCTAGCAGACAAGATATAGCATATGTATTCACATCATCAGCTTTCCACTTTAAAATACTTTGTAGCTAATGCTAACCTCAAGCTTGATCAACAGATTGCGGTTGGTGATGATGCGCCGATCCCACTCACCCAGGGCCTCTGCCTGCTTCCGGAACTTGGATGTTCGCTCTTGTAGTTCATGTGTCCACTCCTTGATGATCTGCATCCCATCACAAAGAGTTCAGCCACCATATATCTCACATATGAATAAAAAGAAATCCCTGACTTCCAATATCACAGAATTAATTCACAGTTCATCTCAGTAGAGCAGAAAGCATGAAGGTAATGATATGAGACATAACCTCATGTTCCACCAAATGAAGAAAACATAAACACAGAAGTCCCCAATCACCACTGAATAGGTCCATGTGGCACTTCTGGGATGAATTTTAAAAAGAGCTACTATCATAGCAAAGACACATCTATGGGTTTTCAAGCTGTAGCAGGTTGGTTATGTAAAACATGAACCATTACAGATTGGTGAAGTGCCTCTCTTAAATTGTAAAAAACTGATGCTCCAAATGGGCTGACTACCTCTTCAACAGTCTTGCCTACGACTTCTGAAGGGGGTTTTGGTGTTTTTGTTGCTGAGGTTGTAAGGACTCCTCTTGTTCTGCAAGAAAACAGGTACATAAAGCCAACCTTAGTAACACAGAACAGCTCATGAAGCAAAAAAGTTGTCCAGTTATATTAAAGACAGGATTCTACCAACCACTAATTACAGTGCATTTACTTTAGACAAAACAGAATTCGTGTCTATTTGATTAGATAAGCAGCAAAATCCAGCTACAGTAAGTATGCTTCTTTGTAGAAAGTTGGACATTGTGTACTGAACTACACAAATCTTCTCAACATCTTCACCTTCACCTGTATCTTCACTCTCTCCACAATCCCTAAGCAGCTGGAAATTCTCACTTAGTAATAATCTCCCATGCATTTATATCACTATGGGAGTTCATATTTCATACCCAGCTGCAGAGGTGGGCATGGTAGAAGCAGTGGATGCTGCAGCTACAGTAGTTGGTGTCAAAGTTGTTGCAGATGTAGTAGGAAGATTGGCAAAACTGAAGGCGCCTCCTGTACTAGCCGAAGTCAGTGATGGCATAACAAAGCCTGCACAAATACAACTCCAAATATGGAATTAGCAGCAACCAAAGGAGGTAGACCTGGAAGCATCACAAACAGTAGACAACAAGAGAGAAGAAGCATTCTCAAAACCAATGTACTCACCAGTGGATGGTGCTGATGTAGCAGGTGTTGAAGGAGCACTAGTCTTTGCAGGAATAGAGAAGCTAGGGCCGCCACCCTGACTGCTACTGGTTGTTGCCCCTGCAAATGAGAATCCTCCAGAGGATGCAGCTCCTCCTGAAGCTCCACCTAATGATCCAAAAATACCACCTGTAGAAGCGAGGGAGGGAGTGGATGAAGCAGTAGCTGAAGAAGCAAAAGAAAAGCCACTTGCACTAGTTGGAGCCATGGCAGTTGATGAGAAAATTGAAGAGGAGGCTGCAGTTGTAGAAGGTGTGGCTGCTGCTGAACTAGCAGGTAGAGAGAATGAAGGTACTGAGGGAGAAGGCATTTTGAAGAGGGATGGGGTTGATGCAGGTTGTCCTGATGCTGGAGTGGCAAGAGATGAAAAACTAGAGCCGAACAAAGGGCTTGATGAAGTAGCTGGGGTTGGAGTTGTTGATCCAAATGCAGAGCCCCCATCTGGAGCAGTTGCAGCTACTGCGGGTGTTGTTGCAGTTTGAGTCCCAAAAGCAAATCCAGAGAAAGGAGAGGATGCTGGAGCTGGAGAAGGAGTAGCAGCACTCGAGGATGGTGTCTGAGCCCCAAATCCAAATGTAGTAGTTTGGGCAGCAGAACTAGAAGAAGCCCCTCCAAAAGAAAATCCTGGGGGTGATGCTGCAGGGGCAGATGCAGGAGTTGCAAATGGTGAAGGGGAAGAAAAACTTGCAGAAACAGCAGGGCTTGATGGAGCTCCAAAAATGGAGGAGGGAGTGGAACTAGTTCCAAATGCTGGAGTGGAACTTGCTCCAAAAGCTGGAGTGGAACTGGTTCCAAATGCTGGAGTGGAACTTGCTCCAGAGGTTGGAGTGGAAGTGGTTCCAAAGGCAGGAGTGGAACTTGCTCCGAAGGCTGGAGTTGAAGGCTTGCTTCCAAACAAAGAGCCTCCACCAAATCCACCAAAACCCGCACTCGAGGCTGCAGGTGCAGAAGCCGTGGTGGCAGCCGGCTTTGCTCCAAATGCAGAACTTCCGAAAGCACTGCCTCCGAAACCAAAAGACGATGCAGCTCCAGAAGAAGCTGTAGTTCCAAACTGACTAGGGCTAGGGCTTTGAAAGGATGGAACGGCTCCCGAACTTGCAAGCGGGGACGAAGATTGAGAACCTGTCATTGAAAATGGGGTCGAAGTCGCCGTCGCCCCGAAAAGGGAGGGAGCAGAAGGAGTCGATGAAGCGCCAAAAATAGATGGAGCAGCAGCCGTTGTCCCCATAGCACTGCTGCTGCTGGCTTGAGCAAATGCAAAGGGAGATGGAGAGGCAGAAGAAGGAGTAGTTGCTCCGAAGAGAGAAGGGGTAGAAGAAGCAGCAGCACCTCCAAAGATCGAAGGGGTAGAAGAAGCACTCCCAAAAGGAGAGCTACTAGCCGGAGCTCCAAATGGACCTGGAGTGGAGCCAAAAGTTCCAAACCCAGTTGAAGCAGTAGACCCAAACAACCCTCCTCCTGCTGGTGCTGGTGCTGTTGCTCCTGCTGCTGGAGTAGATCCGAATGCAGGTGCAGTCGAAGTACCGAAGGAGAATGCCATTCCCGAGCCCTGTGACCCGGGTGCTGAAAAACCTCCAAACCCTGCCATTCTACTGTGATTACTACTAGCAGCAAATTCAACCCACTCAAATGCTCTAGGGCAAACTCAAAATGCCGCACAAAACTGGACCTAGAATGCACACCAAACCCTAAACTTCAATCTTTCAAAATCTTCAGCTTTGCAAAATAACAAAACAATAAGTTAAATATCTAAACCACTTCCTTTACAAACCCAGACTAAAAAAGATACGAGCAAGCTCCTTCAAAGACCCTGGAACTTGACGAAATGTAAACCAATTCCTTCATGGACCCAAAACTCCAAACATCGAAGACTACCTCCTCCTCCTCCTCCTCCTCCTCCAAGGATCCACAAAAGAAACAACCACTTCTCACAGACCCAAATCTCGGAGGCAATTACAGTATTCCCTTCCTTGAGAAATCCTCGACACCCACTCCATCACAGCCAAGGATACAAGATTCTCGATTGCGCCATAGGTCCAAAACCCATCGCAAGAAGCAACAGCAAAGAAGAGGCTAAACCCTAAACTCTAAACCCTAAACCCACTGTTCGTCGTGGCGTGTACTTTGGGACCGATCCCTAGTGGTAGGAGCTTAATATACAGAGCCCTAAGTCCGCGGCGTCTTGCAGACCTAAGGGACGTAGTTGTAGGACCTTTTTTTTTTCCCAAGGCCCAAGTCCGCAGGGTCTCGCATGATAACACCAAGGCAAGAAACTAGGTGGCAATTCAAACAAAAATGTCCGAATTTAAAATTTGACATTTTGGCAAAATAAGTTGTAACTTGTAACCTTAGCCAATTAAAAAGTACAATATAAAATATTTCGAAAAAAATATGAAAATAAATATGCGAACTAGGATGAAATTTCAACAATTAATTCATTAACTTCACTCCTAAAAACCTCTTGCATAAGCATTTCATGAAAAATATAATTATGTGAATTTAAGTTGTATTCAAATGTAACAACCCTTAAAATACATCTAATCCCAAAAAAAAGCACAATCAAGTAAAACACAAAAGCATTTCCAACAAATGTAAAAAAATCAAACTTGCTAACCCCATCAAACCATGATTATGGCAAACATTACAACCTTGTAAACAACATGATTTACCATGACATTGTCTTTGTGCAATTAATACAACATTGACACATAAGTACAATAAAATATCATTTTATTTATTTATTTATTTTCAAATTTTATCCAAACAAGTATGAATTATCAACAAATGTTGACAATTATTTCCTATCTAGTTAAAACATATGCTAGGTAATCTAGTAATAATCAATGTCAAAATATAATTGCAAAGGAAAACAAAAGTAGAAGCTCTAGGTATTATTCAAAAGCCAAACCAAGAATATGCAAATGAATATGTGTGTGCAAAGTATGTCATCCTTGCATATGAAACTCAAGTTCAAATTCAAACTAAATCTTGACTAGTAATTAATAATTAATATTTTAACTAATACATACAAAATTAATAAGCACTAATAACCTACCATTAACAAAGTATGTCTTTATCCATTATAATTTCACATGTCAAAAGCAAAATATATTTTTGTAAACTAAGTCCATTTGATTAATAGCTTTAACATCAAATGAGATGCTTGTATGCAAGAAACTTTATAATAAAGTTGTGGATACTTCAAAGACATGATGATCTTGAACACTAATTTCAATGAAAGATGACAAGCTCAAAAATTAAATACAACTTTCTTCTTATAATCAAATAGGTCTTACTTTAATTGATAGCCCTTTTTTAGAGCCTCACTACTCACCTATAGTTGTGAGTATTGGATGTTTACTTACTTTCTCACACATTTGATTCCTTGTAAAAATGGAAGTAATCAAATTTTCATAATTCTTCATACAAAACCTGTTGTTGAACTTGACTTGATTTATTGATGGATTCAAAGAACCATTTAAATAATTTTTCCTTTTCAATAATTGTTCATACATCAAGGAACCATCATATAACTTTTGTTGTTCGTTACAATTTTTAATTTTTAGATTGCAACAATTGCATATAGAATGTTAAAATTGATCGCTTCAATTGTTATTACATTTGAACATTATGTTGAAGAGTCATGGTGATGTGACTATACAGTTCATGCACATGTTTAAAAATTGTCCAACATATTTGTAAGAATAGTTGAATTAACAAAAAAAAAAAGCCTTTTAAAAAAAAACCTTTTGTTTTGAAAAACAAAAGCCACTGTAAGTTCTATTTCATACCTTTTTTGGTTACTTAAATTTGAAAATTTTCAAAGCCAATCATCCCTAAGTTGTTATTTTGTTCATGTAGAAATTTGAAAAATGACATTGGTTAGAGAGGTTACATTTTTGAATATGTGCAATTTGATTTCTCACTTTACAAATTCCTCAAACAAGTTGATGGTTCCTTCAAAAAAATGTTATTATAACTAGAATGAATGTCTTCTCTAGCTTGCATTTCTCTTGGTCAATATGCCATGCATTTCTTCAAATCTTTACCACATATTAACATTTTTCAAGAACCAATTGCTCTTTAGTGTCAAGTTGGGAATTTTCAAACATTACTTGAGTTATATGAAATTTAAGAATTGTGACAAGCATAAGTATATATGAAGAGGTAGCCCTTGTTTAATACATTCAACCCATTTTGAAAAATGCACAAGCTAGATTTATTAAGTAATTGGATCTAGTCCTTTTAATACAAGAATTTTTTTAGGTTCAAATGGATTTGTATTGTGTGTGTACATTTATGCTTCGAATGTTGTGTTGTGAAATGTGTTTGTTAATTTTTGGATTTGTTGTTGTAGATCATGAAGTATGCAACATGAGGTGCTAATGAATTTCTAGACCATTTGAATTGAGGTTAGTAAAACTTGGGTTGTCTCCTTTTGATATTCTTGCCTTTGCTAATATTTCATCTTAACTCACTTCTTGGCTTTGTGTTTTCCAAGTTGAATTTAGAAATCTATGCTTGTGTGTGCATTCTTCACAAATTTGTGTCATGACATTTCCTTAGCCTTATAACTCTCCAAAAACTAATTTTGGGTATTATATTGACATATGATATAAGCTTTGAGACTATGACCTACAATCTTGAAATATTTGAAGAATTTTATGGTTTAAACATGTTGTGTTTATTGTTGTCATGGAGATGTGTCATGGATGGTTTTTTAATGTTATTTGTGGAATTCTCTATGTTGTTAGTGGGCATGAAAATAGTTATCATTAAAAAAAAAATTTAATAAAAAAAAACATAGAACTACTTGAATTAATTTTGTATGCAAAATATTTGGTGTATGAATCAAAGGCATCAACATTATAATTGTGGAATATGGCACATTATTTCATTGCAATGCCAATTTTTCATGTTGTGGTAACAAATTAATGTATTTACATAATGAAAGTTTTAGTGTTGAACCAATAGAAATTGTAATGTGAGACATTTGAAAAAAAAGTCATCAATTGTGAAATAGATATCACCATAACCAACCTTCATAAGAAACAATTGTGATTTTTAAACATCAATGTAGATTCTTTGTATAATGTCCAACAATTGCAAAGAGGTAGCACATTCCTACTTAATTTGTTTTATGGTCTTACATTACAAGATAGAAAATTGAAAGTTAAATAATAAAGTGACATGTGCTTATGATTTTTTAGTGGAAAATTTTGTCACAATTGTTCATGTTTTTGTCACGAAATTTTTGATATTTTAATATTTCAAAACTTCAAACTTCAGGAGCTACCCCCATCTTGGTGGATATGATTTTGATAAGGTATTACCTTATAATTCTAGAAATCGTGACAAATCATTGTGGATAAGGTCTTTATGAATTTTAAAACATTATGTTTTGACATAGGAAATAAATGGTGCCTTAAGAGCATGCCAATGACAATAATAAATTGGCCTTTATAGTATTTTTTGGACAAAGGTTTACCAAAAAAACATTGTGAATCTTCTTTGGGTTGGTAAAAATGCACATCTTCACAATGCCTTGCAAGAGCACTTGCAATAGGAAATGATTGATTATCAACAATAAATGATTATTTCTCATTGCCTAATTTGAGTGGCCTAGGTGCTAGTAGTTAAATACTTCTTCACTTTGTACAAACCATATTTCTAAATTCTTGGGTGGGGATGGGGGAGAAATTAAACAATGCACATTGGATGTGCTAAATATTGATAGAGGGCTATCATTAGGCATGTTTTAAGGCTATTAAGAATCATTATGTTTTAAAGTTTTTCTTAAGGGATCATTTTTTTTGGTTTTTTGTAATGCATAATGGACTAGTTGTCCCATATGATTCCAAGAAGCAAAATGGTTTTGGTTTATTTAAGGATATGTAAGCATTGTAAAGGTGATTGAAATACAAATAAGGCACATACCAAATTATTCTAGCATTTATTCACATCAATATTCAATGAAACTTGTTATTTAAAATATGTGAACTAGTGATTGGAAATGAATGTTGTATGTTTATGATCAACATAATTTCATTTTGGCTTATTTTATTTATTATAGATTTTTTTCATTATTAAAAATATGAATAGTTTCTTTAGAAGAATGAAAATAATTTATAGAGCAAAAAATAGTTGTTCCTTGATTGTAATGTGAATATTCATGAAGGGAAAAAATAGATGAAAATAATTTTGGAATAATACACAAATGGTTCAAAGATGTGTTATTAAGGATGGAAAGAAAAGAATTTTGATAATTTCAAGAAGGATTTAAAAAAAAGTAGATTATAATAAATTCATTAATAATTAAATAAATAAATATTATGAACAAAAGGATATCAATGCCATTCCATGTGAAATCCACTCCCTTGTGTAACCTAGTCATTGGCATTGCAAAAAATGTTGATGAAGTGATAATGCAAACATTAACAAATCTTATTACATTAGATGAAACATTGAACTTGTATGCATGACCATTTTTCCAACTTTGTATTGTTTTTATCTTTGTAATCTTTCTTGGTCAAATTCAAGATTTTTCCCTATTGACAAAATAGATTGTTTTGGTTGTGAGATTATTGCATGTGAATTTAATCTTTCACTTTCTTAATTATCTAATGGCAACAAAGTTTTTGTAAAATATTGCAAACCTTTCCTTTCCACGTCCATCTCTAAAATTTGTTTTTCCTAGAATGTGTAAAGAAAGGTGAACACACTTACCACATAAGAAAAATGTGTATTATGGTTATTGCTTTATCATAACTATGTGAATCTTCCCCTTGTGGTTGTGTCTTACTATATGTTCAAGTACATGGGATTCACCGATCAACTACCTTTGGTCATCCTGTTAAGTCCCCCATTCCGGTGTGCAATTTGATACCAAGTTTGGTGGCTTCCAAAGGAAACATGAAAAATTATAACATTTTGAAATCATCCAACTTAGCATATATCCATTTAGTGCATTGATTTAATGTACCCAAAAATAGTTGCATAAAAGCATCTCCACCCTAATAGTAGTAAACCTTCACACTAAATTAGTTTAGTGTTTAATGTTCACATGTCACCATCCATAAACATGAAATGGTCCACTAAAAAAATTTAAAGATTACTTAGCATTACAAGGAATTCACATATTAGTGACTTATTTACAATTAATTTTTAAGTCATAAATATTGCATGTGATTACTATAATGTCTAATTGCCTTCGAAAAGTCACAAAAACATTAGTTGCAAAAGAACAATTTGTGGCAAATCATATGGCACTTAATCACAACTAGAATTGCACCCTCCATATGACTTGACCATGGTTAAATCCATCCATTATTTTGGACAATCATAAACATAATCGCACCAAGGTTGTGATTACATTTGTGATTATTTTTATGACTCACCTATGGCCCAGCATATAAATTTGTGCAAATAGATATGATGACACATGTCCAATGCATGATTGGACACATGTGCATACTCATTATTTAAGTTTTAAAATGGTAGACATGTAGGTAGCTTGGTCAACAACTATTCTAAGTAGCTTACTTAACAACTTAGGCCTAACCTAAACATATAAATAAGTTACAAGGTTGAGGAATTGAATCCTTCACTTCCACATTAGAGGACCACTTGTCCTTTACCATTACACCACATTTTCAACAAACAATACTTTGTCATCTAATTATTATAATCATTTTTTTCTAATGTACCTAAGTAGCCCAACTTAGCTACTAGGTACTTAACCTAGGTATGTAACCTACCTAACTAGCTACCTAGTGTAAATTAAGTATTTAAAGCCCAAGTAAAAGGAAGTTGTGATAGAATGTAACATGCGAAAAAAAATCCAACCTAGTTTAAGCACCAAAATGAAAAAGATGATTCAAGATCCATTGGATTGAAAAATAATTGATGACTCAAATTGCTTGGGTGATGTCATTCTTAAGCTCATATGACTACATGTAGGACATTCGAAGACATTCAAAATTCGGGTCCTTAAATGTCCTATATATCCCTGTTCTCTATTTTATTGTAAAATGAAATAAATATTCACTTTTTTTGGTATGCACATGTAGAAAATAACTTGTTTACACCTATTAAAGAAAAAAAATCTAAAATTGATGCATTATGGGCCATGCTTTTATATGGCTAGAAAAATTCATAGATTTCAAAATTTGGAATCTTGTCCATCGCAATCTAAGGTATTTAATCTTTGTGGTAGCTCATTTTTTTATACGTATTAACATCTAAGGTGTTTGTGATAAAAAGATTATGTCAAAATAATTTATTTAGACATTCCTTATGAACCCTTAAATTTTATTTTTCTTGATAGATAATCTCCTAGATTTTTTTCCAAGATTTGTAAGGAATCCTTACATTTTTTCAAATTAAAATTGATAAGTATAAAATAATATTTTATTAATGTATGCATCTATGGAATAAATTAATCTTCCAATATGAATGTGCCATTTAGTTTTAAGGACATGGCCAATTGAGGAGGTTTAGTGAGTTTTTTGGGAGATTGTTCTTTTCGATACCCCAACCATGTTTGGACCCTTCGAATATTAGTTGCACCAAGGATGATGAAATGCATCCTTCTATTTTCTTTTGCCTTCAAATTTTCACAAGATGTTGCATTTAACAGCTTTATTGGCCAAACCCATGTTCAAAGTCAATAAACCATTGTTGATTCCAAAACAAACCATGCATGTGACGTGGCAAGATATTCCATGACAAGTCATGGAATATGTATTTTGACACATCACATAAAAATTTCCATGTGAAAAAAGAATATATTAAGAATATTCTATGACATGACATAAAATATTTTTGAAGATTTCTTCCTGTTCATCCACAATATTAATTATGAACCAATTTGGAAATAATAAAATAGAATTGTCCATTCTCGAACACTTCAAGATGGTTTAGAACATGACTTGTTAACAAACACAACCCAGTTAATAAACTTTAATGATACCTCAAAATAGAACAACTAGTTCATAAAAATTGTAATTATAAGGTTTTCAAACCTTTCATTCAGAGCTATCGTTTTTGTGTTTGTTAATGAATTCAAAACTCCTTAATGCCAAAATATTTTCCCTTTCCTTTAGCTATTTGTGTTTGCTGATGGGTAATCATCAGTCTTCATCATCTTCACCTTTAGAATGCAACTCATGCCTATGCACAAATGTTTGCACTGTTATAAATAGAATCATTTAAAATAAAGTTCACAACATTCAATAATAAGAAGGATATGGTTTTTGTATTAAGTTTGTTTTGTTTAATGTTAGGATACACATGAAAGGATATGTGTTCACAAAAGGTCAAAATTATGTTTTTTGACATCGCTTTACTTTGGGAGATTTTATCTTACTCATTTCAAACCCAAATGGAGGTTTATAACAAGCTACAGGAGCACCAAGTGAAGGACTACTTAGACCTTTTGAACCTCCAAGGGTGAAGTGGTGGGAGAGTGAAGGCATACTATTTGCGAGGTTAAGTATTTGCTCACTTACTTACATACCTTAACTTAATGGTAGACATTTTCTAGTTGAATTCTTCATCCAACACAAGTCATTCTTATTTGCAAAGGTTTTGACACACTACTTACAAAATTCTTAGGAGTTACACTCTTTTACCATTACCAAATCAATGCCTTATTAATTAGGCATATTCAAATTGGACCCCAATGAGATGATGGTGACAATGTACTAAACATTTTTTAATTTGGTTTCTTCATCCAACAGATGTCATTTTTATTTTTCGAAAGGTTTTGGACACACCACTTACAAAAGTAGTGGAAGTTAAATTCTTTTGTCATTATCAAATCAATCCTTCCTTAATCACATTCAAATTGGACCCAAATGGGATGATGGATGACATTGAGATGCCCCAAAATGCATTGGTTTGGTGAGAGAGATCCATGGGACTAAAAAGCATGTTGTTTAGAAGGAAGACACCCATAGTGCAATTAGATCAATTGGTTAGATGTTTCAAGCCCATGAGAGTGCAAACATCAAATTTAGGTTAGGAATATTGCGTTCGGATTAATTTTCCCCAACAAACTTAACACATGTTATGAGCCCCAAACTGATAAACCCAAAGACGGTGGACCGGTGTGAACGGTGGCATCAACAAAAAAGTGGCTACTCAATCCGGCCACTGGCTGACCTGGTTCCCACGGTGGATCTCGCCACGTGTGAAACGAGAAGACTGTCATTTGCGTGCCATCTTGCCGGGTTCATGGCAGGATTTCAGGAGATTTGGTCGGTGCCCTTCATTATGGCACGTGGCATGCAAAGACTGGAGGAACGTGGTTGCACCCGCCTTCATCCCCCTAACCCCATCCATATACCTCCATCCACATCCCATGACCCCCATCGACATCCCAATCCCCATCCACCTCCACATCCATCTCCTGATTCATCAGTTGGGACCTGCCCTTGCTGCCCATAGTTCGCTGCCCGTTCTTGATTAGAAAGGGCTGCGGCCGTGCGGCCGGGCGGTCGAACGGGTGGGCGGCTTGCGAGACATCGCTCGGGTGCACACGCCCGCTCCTTTTCGTTTGTCGCGGCTGCGAAATGCAGCAGACGCGCTTACGTTTGCTGCCGAAATTGTCACTGCTTTTCTCTGAGCTTTTTGCGTGTGTCTCGGATCTTGGAGGAGGATCTGATAGGTTGCTTTTGTTCTTGGGAGCTGAAATTTTTGGAGCTTCGGAACGGACGCAAGTGAGAAGCCTTCTCGTGGTTCTCGAACTTGCAAATGGTGTGGCGTGGGTGGAAGTTGGAACTGTGAATTGTTTGTTTAGTTGGCGAGACGAGGATCTTGTTTGCTACAATAAGCTTTTCAGGAAAGCAAAGGCCAGATAGTAAAGGAAGCACTACCCTATGTTCTGGGGATTCGTTCGGACTTGTTTTCTTCTCCTCCTCTACACCCGCGGATAGCTCCGCTATATAGATTCATTCTCGATAGATTCGCTCGGTATCGCTGAAATTCCGGAGAGATCACCTTGCCGGGTGTGAGCGCCAGCCGGAGATTGATTAGCATTCGGGAGTCGGTTTCTCATGTTCTTTAGATCTGCTGTGGAACATGTTGGAGGAGGAGGAGCAGCAGCAGTTGGATTCGTCCTTCTCGTGGTGCACTCGACAGCGAGAGCGGAGTTGCAAGTGTGGCAGGCTTGCAGCAAGTCTAGTAGATAGATGCTAGTCTTGCCGGAGGAATGATGCATGCCATAGAGCGAAGTAGCTTATGCAATGAGGAGGAGGAACAACAGCAGCAGCAGCAGCAGCAACAACAACAACCCGAGAAGAAGGTAAGCCAACTATTTGCGCAACGTGCAGCTCTCACACTCCAGGATCAGCGCCATACTTCGAAACCAGCAGATCTTCGAGTGATGCAGGCTTGCCCTCGTTGTCAATCCCTCAACACCAAGTTCTGCTACTACAACAATTATAGTCTCACACAGCCGCGCCATTACTGCAAGAACTGCCGCCGTTACTGGACTGCAGGCGGCACCTTGCGCAATGTTCCTGTTGGTGGCGGTTGTCGCAAAAAGAAGAAGCATGCAGGTAAGCAGCTGCATGAAGCTGGACAATCTAGTGGAACAGAAAATTCAGAAACTCACGAGCTCTCTGCTGCTGCTGCTGCAGCAACAACAACAACAACAACAACAGCTGAGCAGCAACAGCAGCATGCATTGTCGGTGGGCTTCTCCGCCTCCTCCTCCTCCTCCTCTACTACCAGGTTCACAGGGTCTAGCCTCCAAGGGCTTGAAACAAGTATTATTGGCCAAGGGCCAACCAGTAATATTTCGGCCCGGCCCGGCCGATACTCCTCTCAACCCTTTGAAAGTGGTAACATCATGAGTCTTGGGTTGTTCAATTCAGTGATGAGGAGCCGACCAGAAGAAGCAGCAGCAGCAGGATTGAGCTCGCACCTGGCCAGAGCAGCCACCTCTCAACAGGTAGTACTAGTACATGATGCAGGTGGAGACAACTTGGGTGGGTTTTTTGACAACCCTGTTGTATACAGTAGTGGGGAAGCTGGTGGTGCATTGGGTCTAACTGAAGAAGGGCATCATGACACTTACAATCACACTGAAGGTCATGGGGAGGAGGTTGAAGAGGCAGCTGCATCTTATGGTAGAGGGGAGATTATTTGGAGGAATTTGCAGCAGCCCAAGCAAGAAGTCTTGTGGGGTCAGGAGGAAAGTATACAGGGTGGTGGATCATTGGATTTAAACAGGCAGCAAGAAGCCAAAGCCAAGTTTTCAACTCCATCTTTGTCACCTGCACATCATGGGTTGGGTCCTCATGAGGAGGCTGCACAACCTGTAGCCTGGCAGCAGCCCACTGGTGTGTCTCAGGGACTCGGTATGCCACATTATGAGACAATAGCACCCAATACCAATATTTGGAGCAAATACTGGATGGCCACCCCTTGATTTGCATGCATTACATGGATCCGGGAGCCTACAGCGGCTTCTGTAAAGCAAATTTAGGATTTTCATTGTATTTTCAATCATTTTGATCAATGCTACTTGCATGCTTTTATATGCATGAAATAAATAAAAATGAAAAATTATGAATATTTTAATGTTTACTTTACCATGCTCCACCCCTTGACCTTTTCAGGTGACAAGCAAACTTGGATCAAATCGCACTCATAGGAGCCAATGACATTTCTAAATCCAAGGACTAAATCCTTTTTGGCTGTGATCCTGCCCACTTGCCTACTCAACTGAAGTTCACTTGCAATTGCCATGTGGCTGCCAACTCTAGTACATCATGGTCCAGTTACTACTGACCAGACCCATGATTTAGTTAATTGTATAAGATTGCTTGACATCCAGTCTAGTGTGTTCTATGATGAAGAAGAACACAGTGAACATTGAATCATGCTGAGCTTCATAAAAAACAATAAAAATATCTTGTTGATTGACTTCATCGGCAGCTCTTCTTGTCTTCCATACAAGTCTGATGTTCATGTAAAGACTAGGTTGTACAATTCTTTTCTTTGAATTTAATAAAGTAAAACACTGGACAAGAAATTGAATTGACTGGAATCGTCATTGTCATTGCATGATGTCAGTGAGTTTGTTGTGTGCACATTGTGATGGGTGGTGGGTGGCGCTTGTGGAGGAAAGCCCAGTCATGTGTTGTTTGTTAGTCTCAAAATGTGTTGTTCTTATAGGGAGCACGAGACCTTTAATTTGTTCCGGTAAAGTGTTGAAATATGGGTTGTTTTGATGCGTTTATAAGCTGGTTTTGAACCACTGTTGCTCTGGTGTCGACCTTTGAACATACCAGCTGCCTGGTCTGGTCTCGGTAGTCGATTACCTTTTCTTTCTTTTTTTCCATACCAAGCTTGTACTCACTCATATGGGTACTTTTCAAGACTTTCATACCAGTGGTCCTGGTATTGGGTCCAAGAATGATGATTTTTAGCTAGCATGAACCGAGTATATATGCCAGGTATTGAGACAAGTACAAAACTGGCACAAGGCTCTGGTATTACCCCCAGGCTGGTATTGCCTGAGCTCATATCAGACCGGTAGGGTTCTTGCTACCAGTGTTGATACCAGAAACTGGCCTATCTATCAGACCAACACTGTTTTGAACTACACCTAATCAGTCATATAATTATCAGCTGGCACTTGAGATCAGTTAGTTGGGTGTAGTTTTATCATTGTGGAAGCAGCAGGAGGTGCTTCAACTACTGTGAATCCTTCCAGTCCAGACCTGTAGCCTGTAATGTAGACCTATTCTGGTGGTATGGAAGCCGCCCCGGGGCATTTGTGACAAACAGGCAAGATTTGATTTGAATGTGCCTCCCAACATAAGGGGGGTGTATATGTAAAAGGTCTACCGGTAGGTTGTAAAGTAGCATGCATAAGTCAGAAATAGCAGAATCAGCTGTTTAAAGACTGCCTGGAAACCTGTCCCAATGTGCATGTAGAGAGATAATTAGAGACCTTCTATGCAGCCAACAACTGGGTGTGCTTTTCACACTTTTATAGTGGTGTTTTCTTGTCATGAGGATATTTTTTTTGTGTCATTCATCATGTACTAAGAAAGGGTCAAGCCCCTGCCCATTATGTTGCGTAAGGTGCTAAGCTAGCCTGCCTGATTGAGCCAGGGAACCACCCAACAGAATGGGCAAGGGTAAGACCATTCCATGACATTAGGGTCTGGGGTGGGAGATTCAGTGATTTAAAAGGAGAGTCATGTTCAACAGACACATTTTGGTCACTATCACCCAGTGAGTGCATGACCATCTTCAGATGATTATGTCATAGAGTGTGATCACAAAAAAATGACACAATCTGTCACACCAGACCAGAGGGTGATGTAATTTGGTTATTCCCCCACTTTCAAGTTTGTTTTTATGTTGTTTTCATGATAACGCTTTGAGTCATGACACTAATTCAAGTCTCCTCTCTCAAGTAGTAGCAATAATAAGTAGCTCCTTCTCCTGAGCAGATGCTCTCTTTTAGGCCAACAGATTATGTTGTGCCGTTATATTTTTTTTATGCCAAAAGTTTCTTGGCAGAACATGGCCTCCAATTATCATCAGAAAAAAATTGCATATTTTCATGGAAGATTGGAGAGAGACTTCATTTTATTGGCTTTATTTTTCATAAAATCGATAGGGCTTGGTTTCATAGTCGAATTACGACCAAATGGAAAGTAAGAAAAAGGTTCACTCGCAAAAACCTTCACATCTATCCTAATCTTAAGGAGATAATGTCACTGAAACATAAAACCAAAAGTGTCCTTACTGAAAATAGAGATCTCTCTCCTTATCAAATAATTGAAGTAATAAATCCAATCCTTCATGGTTGGGGCAACTATTTTGAGATTGACAACTTTTTTCATACCTTTAGTTTGCTAGATCATTCAATTTGGCATAGAAGTTGGCGATATTTATATCACAAATTCCCTAAAACTCCTCGCCCCATATTAGTTTCCTAATTCTATCAAGGTGTTTTTTCTTCTCGTGACAAACTTTGGTACTTTCATGCTATTTGAACACCATTGTGCACCCATGTAAATCTTTAATTGTCTATGAAGTTTCATTTGGTCCCACATTTTGAGAAATGTTCACCAACAGTGTTTGCCTTCTCTTAAGAAATAATTGTTATTTTTGGCCTTGCCTACCAAGGCAAGAATATTGTGTTTAGATTCATTAAAGAGTACAGTAGTAGCTTAAGGGATATTGGTCCCTAGGTAATAGGTCTATTTTTATATGAGGATTTTTGAAAGATGATATTTTGGCTTGTGTTGAAACTTGAGATTAGTTATAGAGTTATACTATCTTGAAGGATTTTGGTTTCTAATAGA
>Ga0116231_10002112_pt1 | contig 41530 bp, 28 predicted proteins | sample S1TSphgellanicum_2_FD_89695 | JGI IMG/M metagenome (GOLD analysis project Ga0116231, IMG submission 89695) | Host-associated microbial communities from peat moss isolated from Minnesota, USA - S1T2_Fd - Sphagnum magellanicum MG | ecosystem: Host-associated > Plants > Peat moss > Unclassified... | reverse complement strand
GTGGGGTGATGGTTTGAGGGGCGCCCTTTTTGTCTTTTTCTTTTTCGGGGGGACAATGGAGACCATCCTCGTTTTTGGGCGTTGAATTTGGGGGGGGGGGGGGGGTGCGAGCATTTCTAAACTTGGTAGCTACAAGACTCTCTACTAGGACCTTAAGCTATAAATTTTTTTCATAGTACCTATTTTGGCCCCCCAAAAAAAAAAATTTAATTTGTAGTTTTTGTAATCCTGGGTGGAGAAGGAGGACGATGATGAGGAGGAGGAACAAGAAGAAGAAGAAGAGGAAGAGGGGGGTAAATTTGGGGCTATGATGCCAATAATTATCAATGTATACCCACGATATGAAAAAAAAATCTCAGTTACAAGGGCCTGGCTGAAGTTCGTTGCCAGGCCATGTACAAAAAAAGAACTGCAAAAGCTGCCGGGGCAAAAATCAATTCTCTCAATCGAAATCATGAAATCCTGCCTCGAGTATATTATGTGCAACTTTCACTGGAATAAGAGCCCCACATGAGTTGGAACCATGGGGGGAAAAATAAATAATATAATATAATATTATATATATATATACACACACATACATGAGGTGGAACGCTGAGAAAAAAAATAAATAATAAATAATAAATATATATTTATTTATTTATTTATTTATTTATATTTACTAAAAGAACTCAATGAGACCATTCTTGACCTAAACCCAAAGAATTCCGCAAATGTGTATAGTAGACAACCACCTCATTTTTGGGTTCTTGGGCTTCAACCTTAAAAGCAAAGTCAATGGGCCCAATTTTGAGCTCTTGGCCAATAAGAATGCTCCATTTTGAATTGATTTCGGTTCTTGGTGCTTAGTGTAAAGTGTTTTTTTTAAGGTTATTGCACACATCTCAACAAATCTAAAGTTTTCAAGAGTCCAATTCCCATGGTATATATATATATATATATATATATATATATCTTTCCTTATCTTTGTCTCTTGGTTTTTGTTTGAATCATTCTTTCCATGGGCCCCCAATGTGAAGATGTGCTTAAGCTCGATGTTGAGTCAATTCTAATTAGGGTTTTACATTTTTGTAAATAAAATATTGTTAGTACCTTGGTAACCTTCAGCACAAATCAAATTATTTTTAATCTTTTCAAAATTTTCAAAAAAATCTTAGTTTGTTGTTCCGATTAATTCAAAATTTATAGTCATAGTATCTTGGCAACTTCAACACAAATCAATTTTATTTTTATTTTTTAATTAAAAATTAGCTTATTATGTCGATTAATTCAAATTTTATAGTCAAACTCGAATTCTAGCACATTCCAATATAGTTCAAGTTCATTAGAATAGTTCAACTATGAAGGCAACTAAAAAGTCTTGATAGAGGAGATAGTTTTATTATATATTTATTTTATACCTATCAAAAATTTCAAAATCAAAACTAAGATGTCAAATTAAAAATTCTCAAAATATATTAATTATTTAATAGGTTATTGTCGAAGCCACCAAGGTATTACCGTATATAATTCAAAGTTCAAACCTCAAAATTAGGTCATTTTAAGTCATGTTAGACATAACCCTTATTGCTAGGTTGGTTGGTAAAGTAGTTGCTCCAAAGTGCGGTGAGAAGAGTCAAGGTAACTAGGAAGAGATGTGAACCTCACCATCGACTACTACCTATTTGAACTTTGAAATTTGATTACATGATCCAATGCATGAGCTATAGTTTTGTTGAAATGATGGTATGACCATATTAACCCTGATTCACATTATTAGGGTTTATCAAAATTTGGTTTGCAATAAAATTATGATTTTGCATGAAACAATTGCATGAAAAGGAAAAATGCCTCACATGATGGAGAGCAATCGTAACAAGGGAAAAAGCTAGTTTTGTTGAAATGATGGTTATATATGTATGAACCCCAATTCACAAAGTTATTTGCCAAAAATTGGTTTGCAATAAAATTATGATTTTGCATCAAACAATTGCATCAAAGAGAAAGATGTCTCATGTGATATGGAGAGTAATCCTAACAAGGGAAAATTATTGCATTGCATTGCACTCTTATGGAAGTGCATTTCATCGTATGTAACTAGTTTCTATGGCCTACCTAGGCATTTTCATTAACATTTTCTTAAGTGGGACAAATAACTATTTTATTGGCTCTATTTTTGTTATTTTAATGTCATTTTTAATGCAAATTAATGATTAATAAAGGTGCTTGAAATGTGAATTGTCGTAAGAAAAAAGTCAATCACGCTTTGGAACAAGCCTAGAAGTAGTGATTTTTTTGATGAATTTTCACTCAAAAATTTATTTTGCCACAAATTCTCTATTTTTCAAAAATAATTCGCCCAAAAAAAAAGAGTTTTTTTTTTTAATTGTCAAAAATTCCCATGGTTACCTACACTTATGAAAAGTTGCTTAAGATTTTCAACTTTCATATTTTTGAATATTTCCAATTTTGGTTAAATATACTTATGGATGATTGCCAATTGAGCAACATCACAAAATTGGAGTGGTAGAAACAACCTGTTGCCACTTAACAAAATGATAACTCACCCTACTAGTATTGCGGCATTCTATTGAAGCCTTTATTCAATAACCTTTCATAGGGGTTTTGCCCTTGTAACTCATGGGAAAAAAAAAATTGGAACCACGCAACCTAGTGCTAATTTCAATTTTTAAAATCAAAGGGCAATATGAAAATGGGTCCTTCAAAATTTTACAAAGCTATATATATAGCTATAAAACTTTTATTAAGTATGTTATTGAATGATCTGAGTCATATGATCAAATTTGTAAATGTGTTTTTGTTGTAAATTTGAATAATTTTCTATGTCATTTATATATGTATGTGTGACACATTTTGTATGGTTGTCAAAAAGTGATTCATTTGGCAATGTTTGATTCAAGTTTGGCGAAGTGAATCAAGAAATAATCAAACTTCATATGTGTATCCATATTTGTATTCTATTTATTGTGTGCAATAAAGTGTGAGGGAAATTTCATATTATATAATGGTATTGTTATATGTCATGTAATGAAACTAATGTAAAAATTGGTGAAGGGTAGTAATAGTTGTCGATTTAAACCCACAAAGGGCAAATTTTGAAGGTAGCCTTCAAGTGGAAAGACAAGGGTGCCCTTCAATTTTAAGTCATGGGTGCATTCTACAACCTAACATGAATTATGTTTTTTTTTTTTACATTCTTATCCAATTTCCCATATTTCTCATTAAAAAATATTTTCTTTCATGTTCAAAATCATCACCTTATGAACCAATGTTTTAGAGACGGATAATTAAGCAAAATGGTTTTTTCTTCCTCTCAACAAAAAAAATGACCTAACTTCTTGTAAATAATTTTTTTCTAGGAAAGAGATTTTATTCATAACTAGATTTGAATATACCAAGGTAATTCAACAAATCATACAAACTTGGCCACATAAATATTAAATATATGGTTATATGTTAATAGCACACCCCCCATTATGAGAGTGTGGGCCAACTATATGTGTGGTATCATAAATTACCAATTGTCATAAATCTAACACATAACTAACAAATATAGGATAAATGTTTCACTTTGAAAATGTTCCCCTCTACCTTTACAATAGATATCATGCCTAAAAATAGTTCCAACAATTACAATAAAATGAATTATATTGCAAATTTTGGATGAAATCAACATCACAAGGGTGTGAAATTATACATTTAATTCTAGTACAACCTAGTGTTGGGTAAGTATGAATTTTTTTTCATATTCAATCAAGGTTTTTACCCATTTATTTATAGTTATAAACAAAAAAATACATAGTTGATGATTGAATCATCAAGTATATGGGTTTATACTTCTAACCAATTGGTCATGAACCAAGCTCCTTTTAATATCTATCAAATAGTAAATTTCATATAACTTATAAAAGTATCTTGAGATCAAATTTTTAACTAAGGTCTAGGGACATAGGATAATTATATATATATTCGGTTATAAGCAACCCATGGATAAGGTTTAAGCAAAGAAAGGCTATCATTTATTATTTAATTTAGGGTTTATGGTGTTGGGTTAGGGTTTAATTCAATGAGGAAGTGTGGCATGTGTTTTGTGGGTAGTGGCTTTTGAGTTCAATAGAAAGTTCAACCTTTTAAACAAGTCCTACCATTTTTCTCCCATCCTCTTTCCTTTCTACTTTTGTGTTTGTCGTGGGTTGTTATTTCCTTATTTGTGTGTTTGTTCACATCATTGTTCATGGTGTTGCTTTCTCCCCCTCCATGCTTATGTTTGTAATTTTTTTCATGTTTCTCTTTCCTACATGTTTTTTTTTGTGGTGTTATTTCCTCCATGTTTCTGTTCATGATGTTGCTTGTGGTGGTATTTTCATTTATTTTGTGTTTCTATCCATGACGTTCATACTAATGTTGTTATATCCTCTTTTATGTTTATATATGTAACATTCCTTGTGGATGTTCTTCCTTCCTCCATATCTATGTTTATAATCTTGTTCATGGCTATTTTTTCTTCCATGTTTTTTGTTCGCAATGATGCTTGTGATTGTTTTTTCCTCCTTCATGCTTATGGACACAATGTTGGTTGTGTTACAATTACATTCAAGTACCATCATTATCATCATTTGTGCTTCTACTCATGGTATTGTTTTCCTTTCCTCTATGTTGCTAGTCCTTCCCCCTAGCTTTGTTGTGCAAAAGGAGGTTGTTGGTGATCTTCACATTGTTATTTGTCTTGTTTTTGTTACTACCAACATCAACATTTCATTTCGAAATAAGTTTTTTTTTTCTTTTTGTTATATGTGTTTTGGTTTTATGTTTCCTTGATTTTTATTTTTTTAACTTTGTTATTTGTATTTTTTATTTGGTATATTCTAGTTTTGTTTTTAAGAATTATGTTTTTGGGGTAATTTTGTATGTTTGACTTAATATTTTCCTTGTATGTTTGTATGTTGTGCAAAAACAAGAATTGCAAATTGTAAAAGTTGTATGGTTTGAAATGAAGTCACATTCCACACTAACTTACATCTCTTTATTTGCATTTGAACTTATATTGCAATTTTTATCAATGTACATTTTGCATCATGTATTTGAGTGAAAAGTGAGTTTTGGATATCTAAATGTTTACATTACTTGCATCTTTCAACATTGTTAAACTTCAAATTTTCAAAAAAATTAATGCAAGCCATTTATAAACTACAAATATGATCAAATTGACTTGGCAAATATTTGTTTGGCATTTTCAACCTTGATCCAATAACAAGGCTTCCCAAAAATGGATAAAAGCCTTAATTTATGAAAACATATGAAGCATGTGATTTCTTCATGAATGAGGGTGAAATTTTAATTGAGGAGAAAATAACAAATGAAATGTCTAAATGTTACCAAATTTTCAATTAGAAAATCAAGATGCCTTGCAAACCTAATCCTTTAGAATTTGTATGAACAAAAAATAAAACTAAATTCACTTCATTACATAGATTTTCTAACTTGGAATTTATTCTATGTTGATGATGACAAAAATGTGGATTTGGAAAATGCACAAATGATGTGTTGTGTTATTTGTTGTAATAACTTTTAATTGGTCCTACAATTTTCGACCAACAAATAAGGTGTAGGAAAGGTTTGGTGTCATATTTCAAAAGCAACGAGATAACATCATTGAAAAAATATGTGGATGTAGAACATCAATTAATTGCAACAAATTTTTTGGAAGAAATGAACATCAACATGAAAATTCCAAAATAAAACAAACCTACAATCTTTAACTTTCTTAGGTCTATTAATCCCTTTAAAAAGGATAATGTGCAACAAAAACAAATTATACAAGATTTGAATCTTCTTGTTGTGAAAAAAATCTACCTATTTATTTTTTCAAGAACATCTAATTAAAGCATTTGATAATGTAAGTATACCCTCATGTTGTGTTCCTATCTAGCAAAATCATTTTGTAAATAATTGTTTCCAAACCTAGTTTTAAAAATAAAAGATTCACATGTTTTACTAATTTTAACATATTGTGTTTTGAACTTTCACTTCCATTTTTTTGTTTTGGATGTCCAAAGATGCACGTGATTTGTTTTCCTTGGTTGTGAATTTTTTTGAAGCAGATTGGGTGCAATTTTATTACAATTTGTATTTGAGGCAATCAATGTTTGCCAAACATTAACAAAAAATATGTAGGATCTTTTTAGAAAAGTATGGGTTGAAAATTTTATATTTGTTTATCTAAAACACAAAGGTTTTAATTTGAATGCAATGATAATAATTTTCAAATCAATACTAAATTGTGAGACTTTGGGGGTTGAAGAAAATTTCTAGTGGAATTGTTCTGGACAAGACTTTTCTAAAGCCTATATATATGTCACTATTGAAGAAAAAAAGTGCAAGGGTTTAACATATGCTTATATCAAATATACCCAATTTGATTCACAAAAATGTATTATATGTTTTAAGAAATCACAAAAAGGGTGACAAGAATGGATGAAATTGTACATTGATACAGGCATTCACCCACAAAAATCAAAGACCCCACAAAAAATAGGGTAATATTTTCAACCATTATCACTTCTACTTTTGTATGTGATTTTGTTAACCTTTTACATTATTTTTTTCTAATTTGCAAATTTTTGATATGTGCATGTTTGCAAGCAAACTTAGTTAATATGTTTTAGGAGACTTTACAATTTGAAAAACCATTGTACCATTTGTTATAATATGTAAATTGGGCCTAGGTCATTAGTCACAAAACCAACTCCTTTTAGAGAGCATATTTCTTATATTATTGTAAACTTTTTATCTCCTATTGTCACTACCTTCATATTGAACCAATCATGAGGCCATTCATTCTTGAATGATGTTCTACATACAATCATAATAATGAGTTTAAAATAAAAGGAAGAAATCAACAATCTGCATCCTATTGCATATGTTTTGATGGAAAATGAATTAGGTCTTGATATGGAGTTGGGAAGCTTGTCATAAACATTAATGTGGCAACATTGATTTCTGTTCTTTTTGCTTGAAAAAATATTTTGAAAAAAAGGCTCATAATATGTTGTTCTTGAAGTTGGACCTTAAACACAAACACGTGTGGTCCTATTTTATTTTATTTTATTGGTTGTGAACAAGGTGTGGCCATAGTTGTAGAATATGATAATACATCCTTATTTCTTATGCTCCTTAAATCTTATCATCGTTTGCATCCATTATCAAAGGTTGAAAGTGCTTTTGTTAACATAAGAAAAAAATATTAGAGATATCTTTGAAATGATAATAAACATTAATGAATGTATGAAGGAGCTTGTTAATCAAGAATTGGTGATATTCCAAAGGTATCAAGTTGGTGTGAAAATATCAAATACCCTTTCAAGTGGTGGAAGAAATATAATTCTAGATTCCCAACTCTTGATTTTTTGGTTTGATAAATACATGTATTATTAGATCTCATATTGAAATTGAAACAATGTTTTCCCTTGTTGACGTATTTGTTAATTTAAATAGATTATTGTAACATGTGTCATTGACCCCAATGTGAACACATTGAGAGCTCAACTGATTTTTCTTTACTAACCCAATGTTTGCAATTTGTTGAATTTACAACAACAAAACCCATTCAAAAATCAATTTCTTCTACACCCTAGCTTTAAAAATTGTGAAATGAACTCTATTAAATTTGACTCATTGAAGGTTTTCAAACAACTTTAAAAACACCACCAAATTCCGATACAATTTTCAATTTTGATTGTATTTAATTTTCATTGAAAATATAATGCTTCAATAATCGATAATTTCTGCAACATAGCTCTAAACAGTTTCAAATCAAGGTCGTGCACCCCTATTCATTGAGAGTTTTTTGAAGATACCAAGAACATGGCATGAAGTGCCATGGTTCGGGATATCTCAAGATGAAAAACAAAACATAACAAACTATTTTGTTTCATAAATAGATGTCATTTGCAATCAAATCATTTTGAAAAACCAATCTTTGTGGGTAAAAATTAAACAAATAATGTCAAGGTTGGATGTAAGTCATTTTTAATTAATTCATTGGAATTGAATTTTTTTGAAATAAAGTTAAAGGATGAATTAGAAGAGTTTGAAATTCATGAAACAAGTGAGATGAAATGAAAAAGATGTGATTAATAAGACATTTTAAGTATAACATATACATTGGGATTCTTGACTTGGCCATTTTAATATCAAAACTTATTTGTTCTTGTGTTGGTCATTTAAACTTTGAATTTTATGTGAGAAAATAGTTTTTATATAATTGATTAGTATATGAAAAACCCAAGAATCAATTGAAGATGAATTGTGAAAGGGTGGGAAAAAAACTTGAAAGGACATAAAAAAAATTATGTTGGTTTTAAAAAATAAAATGAAAGAACCAATATAGGTAGGCTTGCATGTTTAAAAAAAAGTTATACCCGCCCAACATTAAGGTAAAAACATGCAAGATATTACAAATTTCAAAAGACCTTGGAAAATAAAATGATTATTTCTATTAGTCACAATGATGACAATTATATGTTCTTGTGTTGTATATTGTTCCATATTTATTATTTATTAATAAGGAAAGGACAAACATTTGACACCAAATTTGAATATGATAACTAATGATACCATTTGAAATACAATGAATTGATTTAATTATTTTAACACATTTTAATTACCATTTTCAATCAAAGCAAATGTATATGTGTACCATAGTGGACAATGATAAGTCATCTTTTTGATGATTTGGGTTGATCATAATTGGTTGGGATTGATCATAAAGGCACATGGTGATTGCAACTTTTTTAATTTGGTAATTTGGTGAGTAGGTTGTGAGGAATGTTATCGAAAATGCTTACTTTAACTAATTAAACCACAAATGAAAACTCTTTGATGCTAGCCAAAGTTTTACACATGATTGCAAGGAGGTATTCTTCTTCAAAATGGCAAATATTATGTTTTACATTCGTTTGAAGGCATGACATGATAGCAATACCCTGAGTTCTAGAGTTTGAGAACAACATACCCTTCAATAATGGGTTTCAAGGTGAAATTTGGTTTTAAACATATCTAGTAGTCTCCAATGATTATTAATTTGGTGTTAATTAATTATAATAAAAACACTAGTCATAACACATTGAAGTTCCCAAACTAAAAAAATGGTAATAAGTGGTTGTGTTTTATTGCCTTTCATGGTAGTAATAGTAAATATTGTATTTGTTACCACATCCATTGCACTTTTCCCATCATCATCAACACAATAAAATTATTATAAAATATATTGACTACTTTTGTGTTTGTTAATGAATTAGGTTGATGAACATTACCATATTATCTTTACCATTCTAACATTCATTTTTTCATTTTTTTCACTTTGATAGTAAAAATAAAAATTCCTATTTTTGAGCCACGAAAAAATTGCCAAGTAATTTTGCACTACTTACGCACATTTCACCACCAAGTTTTTGGGCAAGTATTCAATAATAATGTTGAACAAATTTTTAAAAGTTTTAGCATTGCAAACAACTAATTTTGAAAAAAATCAACATTTATTTAAAATCATTTAATTACTAAGCTAAAATGATGAAAGCGCTATGGTATCAAACGAAAACATGACAAAACCTATGGCCATTGTTGTGTCACCTTTACTAACTCCTTTGTACCCATTCACAATGATTGTTATGGTAAAGAAAATTACCACCACACTTAAGAAATGAATTAAAAAGTTTATTCATCCATGGTACTCCATGTTGCAAAATTTGAAAAAAAATAAATCTTGTTTTATGCATTTTTTTTAGAAAGAATATTTAGTTGAAATCTCCAAATGATGAATTTCTAATTTAAATCACAACTTTTGAATTTCAACCTTAGCATTTTGCATTGCCATTTCTTCTATTTCAAGATTGAGTTTTTTGCATTGAGGGTTGAGTTTCTTATTTTGTACTTCAAACTTTTTTTTGTTGCTAACAAGCCTTTAATTCCAATTTAATTTCATTCGTAATGTGATTTTGTTCTCCAATTTTCATCAACACATTAAAAAAGACCTTTGGTTTCTTAATTCCTTGTCTAAAATCATTTTCACCACATTTTTTTTGGGTTTCATTCCAAAATTCCTTTCATTTTGTAATGTACCATGCTTGCATTTTCTTGGGTCAATTTTGGTCACTTTGATGTACACCATGTATGTCTTACTATTGTTGGGTGGAACAAGGGTTGAAGGTGAAGTGTTTGCATTTGTAAGAATCGGGTTTAGATCAATTCTTTGTCATCATTGTCATCATTAATTTCTTGGATTTTTGCAAATTCTTTTTAGCATTAAAAAGTTCATACTATTCATGTGTTGTACCATCTACACATTGGAAATTGCATAACATGGTCTAAACATCAATTTTTTTAGTGTAATCACCCAAGGAAAGAGGATCGATTATCACTCTATCACATGTGAAAATATCAATTTTGTCAAAACAGGAGAAAGCACACTATGGTGACCCCCTTTAGGATGTCACATTATATTACTTTCTACATATGTGCATATTTGAGTGTATCCCACCTCAGACTTTTGAAAAAAATTCACAATATTTTTGCATGTTATGTTAGAAAATAACTTAGGAAAAATATTTTAAAAGAAAATATTTTGTTTCATTTTGTAAAGTGAAATATTGGAATATATTTGTGGAAACGAATGTGATATACTTGTGTACTCAAAACACAAATATACTCAAAAAATAATTTAAATAGTTTTAGTCTTTATGAAAGTTGAAAGTATATTAAATCATGTCATTTCACATAATATGAACCATGTTTAGATACCATGTGACTAATTTGAAAATTTTCATTTCAAAAAATGAATTTTTTAGCAAAGATATGATAAATGTGTGGTAAATTGAAATTTTGACAAGTAATCACATCCACATGGGTGAATGCATGGTACAATGGTTCAATATTGATAGAAATTACACTCCTTATAAATCCATACAATATTTTTTTAAATGATTTAAATGGATATGGTTGTTATTTTTTAAAAATTATTATTCTAATTTTTGAATAATACATGCTTAATCACTTATAAACCTTTCCAAATCTATGTGAAAACTTGTATTTAATGTAGTTAATGTCATTTAAAATTTTTGAAGTCCTAAAAAAAAAACCCACAAAGTCCATATGAATAATGCCCCATGTAAAGCTTTCAAAATATGCTTTTGGGACAAATAAATTGAAAAAATAAATAAAAATTGCAACTTATATGGATTTATGAAAATATGGTCAAATTTTAACCATTCAAAGGTCCCTAACTATTAAATGGTTAAATTTTTCAAAGAAAATATTCCTCTTATGAGTTTATCATCTTGTATTACATTATATATTGAATCCCAATAACAAATTTGGAATGTGAATCAATATAAAATTTTCCATTTTGTGATGTTTTAATCAAATAATTAGTCCATATATTTTGATTTCAAAAATCCATTATTACTAACAAATTAATTTTTTATCAATAAATAACCACACAATTATTTTCATAATGAAATTGTTAATTTAGATCAAAGTCCCAATTAGTATATTTAAGGATATATTAATCACCATCTGCATTTGAATAACGAATACCCAAGGAAAAAACATCGTTTCATCATAAAAGTGAACAATTGTTGCTTGAATTTACTCACATCAAATTTGACAAACAAATGGCCCGTTTTTTCAATTTCATTAAAATTGATTATTTTAATGATTAACGAAACCTTAAAGTTAATGCAATCAAAACAAGGTTGTGGCCCTATTATACTAATGTATATTACAAATATATTCATGGATCCTTTAATATAGATAATGAAATTTATTATTGTTATTTAAATAATATTGCATAACATTAGTTTTGTAAAAATAAGTATTGTACAGCCCAAAAACCAAGATTGATACCCAAAATTAAATGTAGGATGCTTTTGGAACAATTATACTATATGTATTATAATATTAGACCCAAAAATACCCCAAAAGGGGTTACCATAATGTGCTTTCACCCAAACGTAAAAGATAAATACTAAGGACCTTATCATGAATAAATTGTGTATCATTTTTCATCATTTCCTTAAAGCCTCTCACTTGTGTTTTGAAAAACAAATATAGTGTTTTCCTATGGGTGCTTTCCAAAAAACCATTTCACAATTTGTGGGTTATATTTCACAACCCCTTGTTGTTCACGAAATTCAAGAAAAATGATGCAAATACACAACTTGGATTCATGCCTATATGTTATAATGGAATCATTCATCTTCTTCCTTCTTACATTTTTGAACTAAACATCATTTCGTGGATGTTCTAACCATTCCAATAGCATGTCAAGTGCATGTTCATCCCATTTTTCATGTTCTGTTGACTATGATTCCTTGTTTGCAAAAAAAGAGTGGCAACTTATGATTTACCTTTCTTTCTAGTGATTGATGATATTCTTTTTCCATGTATAAAAATGGACTTCCTTTTTAAATGGAATCCAATCAAGGGCATTAATCTTACAAATTCAAATCATTGTAATATTTGAGTTTACAAGACATAAATTTTGTAACTTTTCAAATAGAAATCACACAAGAAATAAAAATTTGACACACATTTTCCATGGTGATTAAATTTTTTTTTGTGTATTATTGAAACCATATTGCCAGCACTTGAAATTGCTAAGTGTTTGAATCAATAGCAAAAACAAGCACATTTGAAACCATATCGGCAACACTTAAAGTTATTGAGTATGAGTTGGTAGTAAAATGATGCAATGAATGAACCTTCATTCCTCATTCATGTGAATAGTTAAAAAGCCCTTTTATTTTACCTTGTGAAAATGAAACATGATGCAAGATCATGGAAAGATTGCATCGATTATCTCAAATTTTTACTCCATGAATAAAGTCTTGAAATAAGTAATGAACTTTTTAAAGATTACATAAGGTGTCACAATCCTTTTCATTTCATTAGAGAAATGAATCACCAGTTGTTTTCAAATGTTTTGGCAACCTTGAAACCAATTTAAGTGAGTTACCCTTTCACAATCTAATAAACAAATATAAGTTGAGTCCATAAGAAGCTCATGTTAGGAAAAAAATCATGTTTTGTAACATATTTACAAATTCGAAAGATTAATTAGGTAAGGTCTTTATATGTGGGGTAAGTTTGAAGGGGGAAGCTTTATTGGAATAAAGCCCATGAGGTGGAACTAAATGTGGGCATGAGTCCAATAAAGCTCACCCTTTAGCACTTTACACAATGTAAAAACCATCATCCTTTTTTCCAAAAAATCTCATGATACTCACGAAGTATCACATGCATATGACATGTACAACAAGAATTTCAAAAAATGAATAGCCTATTTCCATAAAATTTACCTTTTTTTAATTTTAAAACACCCATCATCGCATTATGTTTTGTTAAGCACCCTATAACTACATAACGAAAAATGGTCATGTTTTTATGTGGTAGGTATGGCATTATGGATAAAATGTAACCAAAATCCATTGGGACCTATGAGAGGTGGAGCCTGATCTCAACCCTAGTTCTAGTAATTCCTTTCTTGAGGGTTTTATCATGTGTAAAACTTCATTACTTTCTTAACAATTTTATTTTGTGATACTTGATGGGCTTTTGCTAGGTAAGAACATATTTTAAACAAAAAGTTCCTTTGTTTTGTGGTTGAAATTTCAAAAATTGAGCATATACAAAGTGATAAAACAATTATGCTTTTATAACATGCCCTATTACAACATTAAAAAACAATGAGATGATTTTGTGTTATTTGCAAGTTATTACCTTCCTTTTGGTTGTAAGTGGGTTTTTTACTAATGTTTTGTGATTTTTTTTTTTTGAAAAATTAGTGGGTGAGTTTCAAATATATGGACCCTTGATTGGTAGTTTGTAAAATCAAAGAATTAATTTTGACACTTCACCATACTTCTCAAAAAATAAAAGGTTGACCATAAAACCTACCTTTGTCATAAATTGGTAGTTCTTTATTAATTCAAATAATTTCACAACATTGCCATATACCTATTTTAAATTTAAATTATTTTTTTATGCACCGAAACAAAACTAAGTAAATGTTGTTTTTAAAAGCTTAAATGTTCCCTTTGTATTAGAAGGAATCTTACAAAACATTTAAATCTTCCTCTTAACCTCTCATCCATCTTACAAATTTGTAAGGCCATGAGTCATGGCCAATATATTAGGGTGGTTATTAGGGTTCATAATCAGGGTTTTCAAAAAATTAATACAAAATTTTAATATATATCCATGGTTATCAACAAATGAAAAAATAAAAAAATAGTCCAAAAAATTGTTGGTTTTTTGTTAGTTTCTTCATGAAACCCATAGGTTTTTTGAGGGTTTTGAAATAATTGGGAATAATCATTATTTGATTATGAAATATTATAAAAACTGAAATGAAGATTCTTTAAAAATTCAAATAACTACACCACATTAGCCATGACAAGTTAATGCAATAATAGTTTTCCATACAAAACCTAGTTTAAGTTTTCTTATGAGGTAAAGCCTTAAGGTGCAGGATATTCCCAAAATAAAGGGCTTGTGATGAAATAACAATTGACTTGCAACTAAAGTAGAAAAAAATGTTCTTTTAATATTGCCATGAAAATTAAAAGGTTTTCACACAATAGTTAGAATTTTTTATTATTGGGAAAAGAATTATTCAATTATTTCCACCAACATATTGCACAACATATATTTCATAAAGATTAGTAATTAAAAAAAATTCACAATAGGCTTAGTAAAATGACTATGATTTAACATTTTTGCTCAATACATTGAAATTAGCAAAAACCATAACACAATCTAACACAAGTATTTTCGATTAGTCAAATGTGTTGATTGGTCCAAGTGGTTTGTTATTAATAAATTTCAAGCTTTTATTATCCAAGTGCAATTTTATAGGTGAGGCTTGGAATTAGTAAATAAGTAATCTTGGTGGGAGAAATATTGTTAAATGTTATTTTTATCTATGTTAATACCAATGTTGGGTAAACACCCCTAATTGTTTCAATTAGTAAAAACTAAAATGGAATTTGATTTTTATGATTTTAAGAACAAAACCCGAACCTAGGTTCCTAGTTTTATTTATGTGTGGAACCAAAACCAAAATACAAGTCTTTGAGAAAAATGTAATTGGAACCAAAATTAACTTAAGGTTAAAAGTTAGTTAAATGTTGATTTTAGTTTAGTCTAATTTTCAAAATCAAAGTTGGAAATGCAATTATTTTTTTAAAAATCGGATTCTTGAGTCCATTGATTTGTGAAACTAGAAAACAATAATTCCAACTGGAGGTTCTTTGTGAAAATAATATGTCACCCAACATGGGTTAATACCAATGTTGGGTAGGTAGTTATTTTACCATGATATACATGTAGACAATTACTAATGGAAATAGATAATCCATTTTATTGCTACTATTTTAATCACCTTCCATGGTTGATGTACATTTCAAATTTCCTTTGTTTGGTGAATACATATTTGAGGTTTTTCATAAAAACCAAGGGAGTTTGAATGTTCTTTAGGTGAGTAGAAAAAGGATATTTGTTGTAATCATCTTATTGCATATACCTATGCATTTGTATTTTTGTAATTCTTGTGCCAAGATGCATTTTATAAGGTTGTAGTGATCGATTAATTTATGGATTTTCTTTTTTCGCATTTTACTTCTCTTCACTGCACTAATTACTTGAACAATATTTTACTATCAGAATCATTTAACATAGATTTACCATTATTTACCAGTTGAAGGATGGAAAATGGTCTACCTATTTTTAATCCTTTGAAAAATATTCGTTAAACTACATGGCCTAGTGGTCACATTACTTTTATCTCAAATTTGGTAAGGGTTTCAAATAGACCTTACACCTATGTGAGACATAATTTCCTTCCCACTCAAAAAAAAATTAATAAAAAAAATCTTAATGTATACAAAAGGCATTTTATTTAGTGGAATTTATCCTAACAAAATGTAAGGTGCTTTGAAATGCGAAATGTTGGTTGAATGGGCATTTTGTTATCTTTAAAAAAATTCGCATGACAATTGTTAGATGCCTATTGGGTATCATAAAAAATAAAATTATACAAAATATTTTTTGACATGTGCTTTACATGAAATAACACCTTGAAAGCAATGCATTCCTAAACTAAATGACCCTGGATAGCTTGCTATTTCAAGAACACCTCACTTTTCAAGCAATTCCCTACATTTTAAGGAATAAATATAATATCCTTCTTCTTTTATGGATATAAAGTACCTTTCAAATACACATGAAATTTCTTGAAGGGTTTATGGTCAGTAAGAGAACAAATAAAACCCACTGATATTTGGTCCTACATACCAAGGTAGAAGAAAAGCTCAATTTGTAAAGAAATCATGTTGGTGGGTTGAACAATTCATGTTAAAAAAAAAACATTTGATGTTAGTCAAAGGTAGCCCAATGAAAACCCCTTCCCAAAACCCTAGGTTTCCAATGCCAATATATATTTTTTAATGTTAGATTCACACATGATGGCAAGTCATTGGTAATTCAATGTTACAAATGATATCTTTTGTCTGCAATTCGTACATGAAATGTTAGCTATCACTAAAACCAATGTGTCATCCTAGCTATGTGGCAAGTGTTATTAACATAATGTTATGTGGGTGTTAAGGAAAAGGTAAATAAACACCAAAATCTTCCAAATTTGAAGATATTACATGACAAGATACAATGTTAAGTAACACCCCCCAAAAGGGGGGTTTAACTTAATGTTACATAACTTTGAGTCTTTTTTATACCATCCATGCTCCCTTCCATTCAACCACTCTTGCCCCCCTTCTCCCTTAATTACACCTTCTGTTTGCTTATCTCGAAGAAAATTTATTAAAGAGTTTTGCCTACCTCAAGGAAACCAACAAGGGAATGCAAGAACAAATGTATAACACATAATTCAATGTTGAAACACAAGACAATAAAGAAAAGTAAAAAAATAAGACATCGCAATGAAAGAATACATAAAAACCTACCTTGGCACTAGGGAAAACATAGTGGAACCCTTTTGGCACAAGAGACATACCATTGCGCAACACCACACAAAATGATCAAATGTAAGGAACAAATTACGATAATAGCAAATGGAGAATGCACACAATGAAGACGATTGGAATGTAGGAGCTCTAAATGCAAGAATGTAGGTGTAGTGTTCAACAAGGGTGGGCAACAATGGAGAAAGCACAACATAACCCTTTTGGTGCAAGAAACACAACATTATGTAACATCACATAAGACCTTCAAGTGTAACGAACAAATTGTGAGAGCAATAGATGGAGAATGCACACAATGAAAACAATTGGAATGCAAGAGCTCCAAACACAAGAGTGTAGTTATAATGTGTAACAAGGGTGAACGGTGATGGAGAAAACATTTGTGTTTTTTACAAAAGCAAATCGTAGGACCAAAAGAATAGCACATGTGTGAATGACAAAAAGGATTATGCATGTGATATTTTCATGATGAGAAGTGTGAATCATCATGAACAAAGGTACGTTGCCAAAACATCATAACATTACACTTGATGGTAGGTGTGAGAATAGGTGAAAAAGAAAATTACCATTCTCCTTAATGGTAGCCCACCCATTGCTTTAATGGAGTTAAATGGGTGTTAGGAATTCTACTAGTAGGAAACCTAACACTAGGTGTGAATCTAGCTTACATGAATTTTGCTTTACATTCTTGTGCTAAGACGAACAATATGTAATACCTTCTTTTAAGGCTAAGTTATTATCATCAACAAGGGAATAACAAAACAAACAAACTTTCAAATCTAGTTAAAAATTGTTGAATATATTTTAATTAATTTGTAAACAATTAAATATATAATTATGATTTAAAAATAAAATACAACTATTTTGTATAAAAATGTTTGACAATCAACAAAATTAAAACCATTTCAAAAATTGTTGATGTGATGCAATTTATGTGCATGCATAACCATATGCCTATAAAATATTCATAAACTAACAATTGAATAATCTTCATAAATTCATAAATTGATTTATTGGATGGACTTTATAAACCACATGACATTTTTAAGCATCCTTAATCACATTTTAACTTAATGGGTGCCTTGATTCAACCATTGTTGTGCGGGTATGTTGTTTTTTACATATCCTTGCATAAGGGTTTATATATATTTTTAAATTTATTTACTCATTGAATCAAAGTATATTAATAGTCAAAAAATTTCAGCAAGTTGATATTTGGATATACAAAAATCAATTTTTTTGGTAGGTGAGTAGGGTTTAGGTACTCTCATATTATATACCCCTTTTGGATTAAATTTTTTATTTAATTTAAAATGAAAAAAAATGTTCACATTTAAAAAAATTTAAGACAAATCTAACAGATAAAATCTTATGTCATATTGCAAAAATAAAGTGTTTGATGAGCTATAAAATAAACATGCCTACGAGTGAACACTTTTCAAAATTTCAAAATAGATGTTTGCACAACATTGGTTCCCAACTATTTTATATGATAAAAAAATATTCCAAGAAATTTATGAATTTTTTTTTGCAAGTTTATTTATATTTTAATGTTATTGTCCAAATCTTAATCAAATAAACATTAATATCTAAAGCTTAGTTGTGAGCATCCAACAAATTCAAAATGAAAAAAAAAATTTGGGTGAAAAAAGATGAAATACAAGTTTTGATTAATCCTTAGGCAAAAAAAATGTGTTTTATTGTAAACCACATAAAAAGAAATTTTACATTTTATCGTATTAGCTCATCTAGTTTAACATTTAGGTGGTGAATGATTATTTTATTTTTCAAAATCAAATTCAACAATAAAAATAATATTTTTAATTTTTGGGTGTGATATTATGTTGAAATTAAAATATTCAATAATGATGATTGATTGTTGCATTTAAAAAGTTCATAAAAACCTCATTATATATATATATATATATATAACATAATTTCCTCTCTTCATCACAAGTTTTGGTTGTAAGCAACATTTTATACAATATCTTAAATGAATTGCCCTAAATAATAATAAAGTTATTACTAAGCATAGGAAGGACGGTAAAATATGTATTAATTAAATATTGAGCAATTGAAACAAAAAAAAGAATAAACCTTAAATACAACAACCTACACACGAAGCCAAGTTTGTAAAATTTCAACATTGAAATTGGTAGATATTAAATTTTTAAACTCTAGACATTTTGAGCACATAATTTAAAAAATATTTGACATTTTAAAAAATAAAATAATTTTTGTTGAACCTTGAAAATGTATTATGGGATTCTTGAAATATTAAAAAAACCATGGATACACCCTTGCTATGAAATCTACCCTTGAAAATTTGGGCTTAACCACCCTTGGACATAAATAAATAAATAAATAAATATCACATTATTTTGCTTGAAAATTTAAGAAATAGGTTCTAATACTAGTAAGCAAAAAAAATCCTTAAATCCTAATAACAATGTAAAAGAATTCAAATTGTACAATTGAAAAATGGATTAGGTATTAATTATGATCATTAAATATTAAAAAAATTTAAATTTTATATGTTTAAAAACATTTCTCAAAAAAGTAAATATTAAATTCTTGCACCCTCCATTTGAATTTTGTATTATATTATTTAGAGTGTTTTTTTCTTTTTGAAATTTTTGTAGTTGAAAATTCGGTGATTTTTCAAAAATTAGCAAAATTAGTCAAATTTACATTCGAAAAATTTTCCCCCATATTTTGGGTCGAAAAATGACAAAATTTTTGTTTTTTTTTTGTTTTTTGGATTAAAACGAAGTGAAATATTTTTATTTATTATCAACAGAAAATAATTGAAAATTCTCAGAATTAGGAAATATTGATTCCAAAAAAATAGGTACTAAAGTCTGAGAATAAGGGGTTTTTTTAAAAGAGTCGAAAATAAGGAATTTTCGAAAAAGAGAATTTTTGAAAAATAAAAATTGTCGGTTAACGAGAACGGGGAACTACTACCCGTTCCCAAGTTCCCAACATAGGTAACTTCTTCTTCTTCTTCTTCTTCTTCTTCTCACTAACAAAGCTCCTAATTCACTAACTCATGTACTAGGCTAATCAACACTTACTAATTAATCCCGGGTCGCTAATTAAACCGGATTAAACCAAGCCAAGCCGGCAGCTTCCTGCGCGGTCTTCGCGATCTTCAGTGAACTTTGAGCTCTTGTGTGTCTGCGCTGTGTTGTCTCCCTCTCTGGCGGATTTCGCTTCGGATCGCAGAGATCGATCGCTTTGGATCAAGGCCGCTGTGAACATAGCAGAGCAGAAGCTAGTCTTGCCATTACTGGCAGATTTTGTTTTTGGTCGGGATCGCTATTGCCGTGGTTTTGGAGAAGCTCCGTACTGATACAGAAAATCTTGTCGGTACCGGAAGCCAGGGTTTGCTGCCGTGGAGTGAGGAGGCAGGAGGAACTAAGGTTATCGGGACCAGGTACGAAAGAAGAACAACGAAGAACGAAGCTTATCGATTCCAGTGGAGAAAGAAGAAGAAGAAGAAGAAGAAAGCAGCACCAAGCTCATCGAGACCAGGGACGAAGGAAGAAGAAAAAACGGAGGGGAAGGACGAGGGAATCACAGGCTGGCTGGCTGTGTTGGGGACTTGTGCAGGCTGTTCTCGCGTGCTTTCAAAGGAGGCAAGGTACGTCTCGGTCTCTTTTGACTCTTTTTTTGCTTCAGAAACTCTTCGGGGAAAAAAGCTAGGCTTTGTATTAGCAGCCGCTGCTGTGATCATCAGCACTCGCACAACTGCGCGTCTATTGCATGATCTATTGAGCCTTCGCCGGTTCAAATTCATAGACTGGAAAGAGTTTGTAGGAACTGGAAGAGAGAGAAAGGATTGCAGTCTTCTGCCGTTTGTTTGATATATTCTGGGGGGCAGCAGCAGCAATAGGTCTCCATGTCTCTGAGAAGCTTATTTTACCGAGAGAGAGAGAACATGAAAATCAAGCTTTTTGGCAGCATCAGTCTCTTCAGGAGTATTTCTGCTCTGTGTGAAATCCGGGTTCAGGAACATTGATGTGGAGTTTTTCTCTGCAATCCTAAATAGTCTTTCTGCATGTACCAGCATCTTCTTTTAGGGTCTTTAGGGCACATCCAGCAGAAAGAAGATGCTGGTACACATGGCAAAATTGCAGGTTATCAAGTCTTTTAGGGTTGATGACAATGATCCATGATGTTAGACTGACTCCTGTGAACATTATTAGGATCTGTCTCAGATGGCTCCAGACTTGCAAGCACCAGAGGTTGGGGGAGGACAGGGCCATCAGAACCATCACATTGTGCATGGCTACTCCTTGGTGAAAGGGAAATCTAGACATGCTATGGAAGACTACTATGTTGCCGAATTTAGGACAGTCAAAGACCATGAAATGGGACTCTTTGCAGTGTATGATGGTCATCTTGGGCACAGTGTGGCTCACTATCTACAGCAAAATCTGTTTGACAACATTCTGAGTGAGGTATAAAGCTGTGATATGAATTTCTTTCAGAAGTTGTTGTATCACGTATCCTAGTTGTACTTGACTCATCATTGCGAGGAGCCTGTCACAATGATGTTGTAATAGGTATCAGACCTGCATTTGAAGGTGCTGTGTGTGGTTGTACTTGCCTGACGTTCTGGTAGGAATCGGGAATGTCTACAGTTAAAAAAACATTTTTGCTCCATTGACAGGGTAATGCACACAGCAAAATGGGTTCTCAAGTGTATATGATATGCTGAGGGTTGGAAACATGTGTTGGCAGGCTTCATTTTGGACAGACCCCACTAAAGCTATTGAACAGGCTTACCTTACCACGGATGCAACTATTCTGGACAATGCCCCCAATTTGGGACCTGGTGGCTCAACAGCAGTAACAGCAATCCTCATTGATGGCAAGGACTTGCTGGTGGCGAATGTTGGAGATTCCAGGGCTGTTCTTTCCAAGGGTGGGGTTGCTGATCAGCTTTCAATTGATCACGATCCTGGTCAGCCCGCGGAGAGGGGCAGAATAGAAAATAGGGGAGGTTTTGTCTCCAATATACCAGGTAGTGTCACATCTTGATTCCTCTTACTGAATTGGGTGAGTGTATGTATTACCAACCAGACTTCTTAAGGCATTGACAGAAAATGAGTGAAATGATTTGTTGCCTGACGAAAACTGGGTATGAAATTTTTTCAAAACTTTTGTTGGCTAGTTTTTATAGTCTCCTGCAATGTGCCACTTCCATCAATGAACAACTCAACCCTTCTTCAAAGCCAAAGATGTGACGATTCAGTGTTGAGTTGCGCAATGACTCTGTTTATGGGAGCTCTAGTGTGTTATCAGCCTGTTATACCTGATGTTGGGGCATAACATTTATCTTCAGGGTGTTAATCATGAGGTTCAAGCAAATGTGCAATGGACAACTGTGTTGAGGCTGTAGCTAAAGTTCAACTCTAGCCTACAACTAGAAGTCAGCCACAGTTACCTGAACCCTGCTGTCAACTAGCAGCATACCAAGATTTGTGTTGTAGCAGTGCAGTGAAGCCAGGTTGATACAGTGGATACCATCTGAACTCTGTAGTCAAGTACCTGGGGCTGGAAAGAGCCTTGAGATGATTAACCTCTAAGATAACACAGCTGCAACCATATAGAGCCCACCTTCTGAAAGGAGGTAGTATCCTCCATGTAGGGATGAGGCTCTCAGTTGCATAAGCTCTGGCTAGCATCATTCTTTTCCTTTATGGTGATTTTGATTTGTTTTGCTGGTGTGTGTGATCCATGTATGTGATTTCATGCTTGTAACATGGATGTTTCTGCAAATGCAAGCTGTAGGGACACTGAACCCAGCCCCCTCTGTGTTATGTTACAGGTGATGTCCCAAGAGTTGATGGACAACTTGCAGTGGCTCGGGCATTTGGTGACAAAAGTTTGAAGGCTCATTTGAGTGCGCAACCTGATATCAAAAGAGTTGAGATTGATGACGGAACAGATTTCCTCATTTTGGCAAGTGATGGCCTCTGGAAGGTTGATACCTTTGCTGAAGCCAAAACTAAACATCTCTGTCAGTTGTTTGAGGACAGTAACTTAGACATTTTATAGGGCATGAGACTGTGAGAAGTTTTTTTCCTTGTAGAAAGAGTTTTGTCTGTGCTCATGTAATTGGATCTGATATTCTAAGGTGCTGGCTGTCAACAGGTAATGCAAAATCAGGAGGCTGTTGACCTGGTACTGAAGTTCCAGGATCCAGTGGCTGCAGCTCAGCAGCTTTCAACTGAAGCAGTCAATCGCAAAAGCAAGGATGACATCTCATGCATTGTAGTTCGATTCAGATGATTGAAAAGGACTTGGGCAAATTTGAAATTGTCTGTGCCATAGGTGGTTTAGCATTTTTTAATTTGCAATTAAATCAGTACAGACCAGTACCCCAGTCTGATTCCATCATAAAACATTGTTACTAAAGAATAGAGGAGACCTATTCTAATTTGCATGTTGCAGGGTTGAGCCTTATAACAGCTTTGTGGAGGATGTTTGTGCAGTTATCTGGTTAGAAAATCAGCAACAACTGCTTGGAGAACAACCATATGTTTCTAAAGAGAACTGAACCATGAATGTTGAAGTTTCCAAGTGTTTTAGTTCTGTTTTAGTTCTTGTTTTTCTCTTTTTCTGTTGGGGATGACTTTTTTTCTTTACAAAACTTGATATTGCTGTTGTAATTTACTCTTGCTGACTGAAATTTCAATGATGCTGTTCCATGAAATTCCAGGGACCATTTTCTGAACATAAAGTTTTCAGAACTGATTCTCTTTTTTGTAATTTTGCAGAAAAAGAGGGACAAAGTCAATCATTTGCTGAAGCCATCTGAAGTTTCCTCCATATGACTACTTCCACTGTTCCTCAATAGTTTGAGATTTTAATCTTTTGATGTTGTATGTTTTCATCCTGTTTTCTTGATTGGTTGACTGGATGTGATTTTGATTATTCGCATTCACAAACTAACTGAATACTCAAGCACCAAGTTAGATACTGGTTATATTGTATACACTATACACTAGAAGTGAATTGCAGAGTGCTTAATCTTCATGAAATTATCTTGACAGGCGCTTTTTGGGTGAAGTGAATCTACTTACATTTGTAAAGCACAACCATTCAGCAAATTCACTGCTAAAGAGAGATCACATTAACATGTTTAACTTGATAGTTTGTTGCTTTGTGATCTGATGAAGTTGGTTGTGCAGGTGCCATGAATCAATCATTCATGAAGATGATGATGATGGTGTCTGATACTTTGTGTGAGGGACAGTGAGATCTTGACTTCACTCATTCTTGTTGTATATATAAATATTTTTCTCAAGTCTTCAAATGGACAGAACAGTTTTACCTTTAAAGTGTTGTGAAGTTTTTTCTGAAATCTCATATGTGGGTGGATATATCTCACATGAAAACCAATTGTTGTTACTGATGTGGAGTCCTCAGAAAAGAAAGCATCAGCACTCATTGAGTTGCTCAGAAAATCATGAAGCATTCCTGTCTTTGTAGTGCATATTGTAAAGGGCTTGTGTCCATGATTGCATGCAGAAAGTGCTTGGCTGATCAGTATACAAAATTGTCATAGACTAGGATTTGATAGAGAAGGAAAACCAGGTTTCTAATGTACATGTGCACTACTAGAGATGTGCAGGAATTTTGCTTGCAGCACTAGTGCAAAAGTTAGCGGAACTTAGGTCTTCGAGATTCTGGTGTTTGGAGCCTTGAGTTATTTGTGCTCAAGCTGGTGGGACTTACAGTTGTTGTTGATTTCACAGGCAAAGAGAGACGCTTCTTGTTTTGGTTGTCTTGTGATGGTGGAGGACGCTGCTTTGGAGTGCTGTGTGAGCGAACTTTTGCCTGGGCAGACTTGGTGGCTGCCATGTAGTGGCATCTCCTTGTTGGGATGTTGCTATCAAGTGTGGAGAGCACAGAACGAGATGTGGTGGATACCTCAGATTGTTGGTCATATCTTCGCAAAGTTTGCCCTTGCTGCTGCTTCTGGACTCGCTGTTTCTGGACTTGTATGATCATAGATGGAGTTGGAGAGGTGCACACACTTCCATTCATGCTATTTCCCTTGCATGTTCGGGGTGCACTACTAGGTGGTGGCTGCAAGGACATCCTGTCCACATAGCTCTCTGGGGATTGGCTTCTCAAGGTCTCGTCATCTTCCTTAGTGAAGAAACCATTCTGGTCCAGCATGCGATTTTCCCAGGGGCGAGCTGCCATCCACCGCTCCAGCCAGCTCCAACCCCAGTGGGGTGCATTGTCAGATTCAATATCCAGGCAGACTCCTGAATTTTCTCCTGTATCTGATCTCCACTGCATTCTTCCAGCAAATCAAGTGCGCTTGTTAAACACTAGCATATATGCCAAGAAGGATCACAAGGAGATTCTTCCACAACAGAAGTAGAATGTACCTTGACTGTATTGCAAATTGCAATGCAGTCTTGAGAGTTCTATGTATTCTTGAGAATTCTATGTACCTGACGTGAACTTGCATAAGCTAAAGCTCTCTCACGTTTGATCACTCCTTCCTGCTTCTGCTGCAGCTTTGCTTGGATGTCTTGTACAGTTCCTGAATTTGCACACCACCCAAGCTGTTCCCTTTCACTTGGTTAGTATCATCTTCACTCAAGTATTTTCCCTGGTTCCAAGCTTGATTGATTCATTTAACCGACAAGAACGGCCATGCTGAGAACAGCTACCGACTCAAGAGCAATTAGAATCAAATCTGTATACTGAAGACAAGATTGTGGACTAAGAGGCCTGTTGTGAACTTAAGCTCTCAAGCTTTTACAGGAGGTTCTTGAGGGAATTGATCACTTTGAGAATGAGGAACCCAAAAAACTGTGGTACCTCGGAATTGCGAAGTTCAGTTTGCAGGGAGGAGTGGTAATGGGCAATTGACTGGCATACAGCTTGACCATGTTGTGACATTCTCACCCTGCGTGCCCTCACTCGAGCTTGCACTCTCACCAACGCCTGCATGCATCGCAAGGTTATTGCTGCCTGCCTCCGCACTGTATGTCCTCTCACCAGTGCTTGCAACCTGACTAGTCCTTTCAGTGCTGTCAAAGCTCTCCTGGCCTGCATAGCAATCCCCATGGTGTTTGTTGTTAGCACACAAACACTAAAATTTCTATCCACACCAGGCAACAGCATGAAACCTCAAAATTAAAAAAAAAGAGTTCAAAGAAAAGGGTGTGCAGACCTACCTTGATGGAGCAATGAAAGAGAGAGAGAGAGAGAGAGAGAGAGGGAGAGAGTCCTTTTGGAAGAGAATGTTTTTCAAGTTTACCAAGAATCCTCTGAAGTTTGTTTGGATGCAAAGAGCAGATCTGTGAGCAAGGAGCACAGCATGAAAGAGAGGAGTAGGTGTGACAAAAGAAGCTCGCGGAGTTGTGTACTCTGAGCATTGGATCACATCCTCCTCCTCCACTTCCTTATCTCTTTCTTCTCCCTTGCGGACATTATTATTATTTCCAGCAGCAGAGCTCTTCCACAACAACCATCGCTTGAGCTTGTCACCACTGTTTACTGCCTTCTTATGCACTACCAAGGCCTGGCGAAAACAGCACCAAGATAATGACAAAAGAATGAAAGCCATGTCCAGTTTCTCGAATCTCTTGATCCATTCAGAACTTGCTTACCATTTTCTAGGAGTGCAATTGCTCGTACAGAACCAAACTGTCCAGACAAGAAGACTTACATTCTCATCTTTCTCCACACTGCTGCCTGTTTTCACAATCCTTCTCACTGTCGCCAATGTCTTGAAGAACTTGCTTGATGCTCCCATCCCTCACAAAAGCTCTCTCTCTCTCTCTCTCTCTCAGAACTCTTTTTCTCTGGAATCACACAAAAAACTTAAGAAATCTTTCTCTCAGAGAACTGTTTCTCCCTCTTGTCTCACACGAAAAACACTTGAATTCTCTCTGTTTCTCTCCCTTTGTCTCTCTTGCATCACATACACTCTGCACAAATTACAGAAACAAACAGAACCAATTCCATTGTCTCAAGAACTCAAACAGGACAGTTGAAGGTAGATATCTATCTGTGGCCGGCTGGCTGCAAGAATTCTAATTGAACCTTTCCAATGAATCTTCAGCTCTTCCCATCTGATTTCTCTTACACTGTAGAGAGTACTGGAGGTCTCTCAGACTTCCTCTTCATGTTGAGTGTCTCTGTCTGCACACAGCACCTATTACTACTACTACTACTACTACTACTACTACTACCACCAGAACAACAACAGACACATGAAAAACACCCAGTTCCTCAAAACTTACAGACTTCCAAGTCTACTGAAAAGAAAGCCCACCAAGAAACACTAACTACAACAATTCCAGAGCTGCTCAAAACAGCTAAAAGAGTAGTACAACATTGAATACAACAACAAGAACAGAAACAAAAACAGCTCTAATACTACTAGAACAGTGGCAACAGCAGGAAATCGAAAGCTGGAACTCAAGTGAAGAACTCTTTGAATCTACAAACTAGGCTCAAATCTCTCTCTCTCTCTCCCAGCTCAATCTCCAAAGCCAGCTGAGCTAAATGACTTGGGGACAAAAACTAGGAATTTTTTTTTTAAGAGATAACAAACATACAATTAAGAAGAAGCTCTTGATTGCAGTGGCGGGAGAGTTATTCAAACCTCCAAAATGCCCCCTCTTGACTAGTACAGTCAGTCTAGACTCTACTCAATTTTTGCAGATCGGCACTAGCCCGCTGCTGTCTAGACTCTACAGAGCACAGTCTACTTCCTGTCAGGTTCTCTCTCTTTCTCTCTCTCTCTCTCTCTCTCTCTCTCTCTCTTTCTCTTTCTCTCTACCTGGTCTTTATGATTATCCCTCCTGCTTTGCTTTTCCACTTCAAACTTCAAGTCCCCCCTCCCACACAAAGAAGGGGGGAGAGAGTACTTAGTACTACTTACTTTGATCATTTCTGACACATTCTGTTGGGTTTGTGAGAATGATCTCTCCCACAGGACAAAATACCCATCATCATCATTCATGATTTTTCATCATAATCGTCCTCATCATCATCATCATCATCTCCTCCTGAGTCCTCCTGCCTCTTCAATCTGCTTCCCAGTGCCTGCCTGCTGCTAAAATCATGCATTAATACAAATTGGCCCAGAGTGAACCAGCAGCACTCACCATTTGCACCATGAAGAAATGGATGGTAAAGTGATGAGGAAACAGTTTTCTGTTAGGGTTCCAGTTCCTTAGCTAACCATGATGGTAGTAGCTCAGTTGCTTTTTTTTCAAACAACTACCTACCAACTAGCAACTAGGTAGGTAATAAAAACCCTAAAAGCAGTCCTTAACCAAACCTACTAGGTTACAAACTATCTACTTACTCACCTAGTAGTAGTCACCTATTTTCCTACCTATTATCTACTTATATGTAGGATCTACTTCTTTACCTTATGGGGTTACCAAGGTGAAACCAGATAATCAACTCAGTTGAGAGGTTCATCCATCCACAACGGAGTCATCGCAGGCATCCAGAGGATGGATGATGGTGTGGTGATGGTGGTGGGTTTAGATCACCAAGTGTAAGAAGGGAGGGCCCTTATGTCTACTCCTTAAGAGTGAGAAGAATCTTACACCTACGTAGGTGGGTGTAAGATCTTCAACCTAACCCAGGTTAGGTTAAGAAGGGAGGGCTCTAATGCCTACTCCTCAAGAGTGAGAAGAATCTTACACCTACTTAGGGTAGGCGTAAGATCCTTAACCGAGGTGTAAGATCCCTTTGGGCTCTTAAAGAGTGGGCCTAATATCCCTCCTCTTTTCTTTTCTTTTCTGTAGGAGGGAAATTCATTCACCGATACACACCGGTACCCTCCAAATACACTTAGGAATTTTCTCTCAATGCTTTTATGTATTATATCGAAGAATAAAAACATTCATATTATGCATTGAAAACAAAAAATCTTTCTCTCCTTTGGGATGGGTGGTATTGTATCTTACTAACCTAGTGGCCTTAGCATACTTAAAGGACTATATTGTTGAATTTTTAAAAAAATTATTCAGATTTAGGGCTTTCCAAGACCCCTTTTTTTGGCCCCCAAAAAAAACAAAGTAAAATTATTTCAGCAAGATTTGCCAAACATGAGTCTAGATACAAAAATATTATACACTTCCAAGGTTACTTACTAGTTTGCCAGAGCCTGGCTGGTTGGTACATGAAATCATAGGTTGTATATTTTCCTTGGAACAAGAGAAGATCATATTACAGTGTGTTTGTTTTTTTCCCCAGTGATTTTTTGTTTTTGAGTTTTTGCCAGAGAAGGAGGGAAAGCTCTGGAGGAGTCTGAGTCCCACCATCTCTGGACATCATCAGAGAGAGCAGTGTTGTTGTTCTGGTAGGCTTTTTCTTGTAAGTTTTTGAAGTACCTAACTTAAGTGTTTTTAAAGTTTTTACAAAACTTGTTCTCTTTTTGTGGTTCTGAGCAGGTTTTTCAAATTCTAATTTCTGAGACCCTCTCTCTGATTTCCATGTCATTCTAAGTCAATTCCAAACTGGGTTGGGTTGGGTTGAGTTCGGTTGGGTTGGGTTGAGTTGGGTTGGGTTGGGTTGCGTTGGGTTGGGTTGGGTTGGGTTGGGTTGAGTTGGGTTGAGTTGGGTTGGGTTGGGTTTGGAAACCAAGGTTCAGTTTTGTCATCATCCTTGGTGTTGTATGTGTGTGTTTTTGGTTGTTGACCTGAGTTTAGATCATTCTTGAACTAAAACATTACATTGATTTGAATTTTGATTAGGGATGTATGGATTTGGAAACATTTGTTTAATTGACATCCCATCTTAGGAAGTTATTCAAAACATTAACCTAGCAACAATCATAGTGGTTTGTTTAAAGGCTAAAAAAACTTTGAAAATGTTAAACATGTCAAGTTTTCTATTAATTCTAAGAAAAACCAAAGTTGAAGAGGGTAACATGTTCCATTAATTTGAAAAATAATAATAATTAGAAAGAGGGAAAAATGTTTACCCATTTCAAAGAGAGGATGGTCGGAAGAGGTAAAATAAAATGTCCACCTCGCAAGTCATGTGTTGAGGTGATATTGAACAATTGTAAATGCCACTTCTCACTAAATATTAATGAATTTGATGTCATAAACATTGATAAAAATGTAAACTTGTCCACTTTGATAAAATGTTCTAATGGATATTTCATTTTAAATGTTGATTTCAATATGGTTTTAGTTTTCATTAAAAGGTGTTCACTAAAATAATTTTTAGAAATTTAAGTTGATTTTTTTGGTGTTTATAGATTTGATATAATTAATAAAAATTTGATTAAAATAAATATATTATATTTTTCTTAATTTTGATGAAACACATTATAAAATTGAAAGTACCAAAAAAAAATTATTAAAAGAAATGTCAATAATCTAGTCAAAATTTTCGAATTATAATGAAATTTCATATTATTTTATTTTTAATTTTGATTTTCAATACAAACCAAAAGTTATCATGTTAAATTCAATGTTACCACTTGTTAGAATTATGAACACTATGAAAATTAATCAATATAAATTTTATTAAAGAATGTATGGATATAAAATTTGATTTAATAGTTTAAAATATACCAAGACATGTTGATCCTTACATGTGAAATAAAATGTTGAAATTCAAAACATCTAGAAAACAATTTGCAATTATGATGTGTAGGTCAAAATTAGAACATCAATAATGTATTAATTAATAGACCATCCAACTTAAAATGTAGATGAATGAAAGGTGAAACACAAATGCACTTGCATGTGAATGATGCATTTAAAAATAACACACATAAAAGAATTTCAAGGTTTTCAAGACCTTGATGTGATACATAGTGATACTAGGTTGAAAAACTTGTGATTTACAATTAACAGGTGATTGATTTAACCAAAATATTAATATTTGAGTAATCTAAAATTTGAAATCAAAAGCTAGACTTTGAACATGTTTCAACTACATAAAAAATGGGAATTTTTTATAATTAAAAAAATAATGATAAAATTTTATGGGTTTTAAAGTCTTGTTCATCTCAGTTTTGTGCCCAATTTGCAAACATTGGTTTATTGCCCATGCAAATTAGATCACTTCTTTTTCCTTTTTCCTTTTTTTCTTTCCATTTTCCTTTTGGTAAAACTTCTATAATAACAAGTCATTCATCCTCCTATGCATTTAATTCAATTAATAACACACATTAAGAGAAAAGTTGTAACCTTTACAACATATTCATGAAATGAAGAAAGCGCACATGATTTAATAGATTCATAATAATTTCAAGATCTTTTAATTAATGAATTAAAAAAATTCTTGTTAAAAATAAAATATTTTTCAACTCCATAAAACTATCTATTCCTTATTTATTTATTTATCTTTGAAACAATTACATTTTTTTGAAAAAAATATAATTTGTGTCAAAGATGCCAAGGTACTACATCAATAAATAAACTGTAAATATAAATATGACATCATGTACAATAAATTATGGGCATAAGCATGGTAAAGTAGACAACTAAATCTCCTTGGTAGTTTACTTGACAAGTAAAATGAAAATAACAACAATAATTTTTATATCCTTACTTAGTATCAATATGTTTCATTGAATTAGATGTGTTAAGGATTCTTAAATGATAAATTTATTGTGTAGGGGATACTTTTTACCTACTTTTAAAATTTATTTACTTTTAATCTTTTGGAGTACATTCTTACAAATGTAATAGAGGGCACCAAGGGTATTCTACCATACTTCCATCCATTTTAATGTTATTTTATTGCATTTACATTCACGACATAGGATAAAAATGAAGACACTCACTTTTTTTTGTATACTTTATCGTGCTTATGCCCTTATGGAATAAATAAGATGAATTGTTTCTTCTTGTAGGTCATATTTGCATAAGGGATAAGGATCACAAAATTTAATGAATAAAAAAAATACAAATCATTTGATCTCATCAAGTTATGTTTGTTTTATGCAAAAATTTCACATTCTATCTTATTTTGCAATGTCAATAATAATTTGAAGGGTTTTCATAAGTGGCAAGGATTTAAAATTAATATATTAAAAAACCATTAATTCTTTTATTGTAAGTTTATTAAGATTTATCATCAAGCAATGACATTTGTAGTAATGATAATGTTGGTCATTTGCTCATATAATTATGAATCTTTAAAAAAATTTGAAAATATCACAAATTTAATACATAAATCATTTTTATTCAATGAAAGATTTATGCAAAGATCTGTTTATATATTTATGAAATCAAAATTTAAATTGTCAAACATGCCATTATCCCAATATATTGTTAGTAATTATTTATTTTTTACACAAAAATTTCACAAAGTTATTCTAGTTTATTTATTCATATTATGTAAACAACCTTATAACAATTATGAAATGACATTTTTCATGTATAATAGAGATATTCGTAAAGTCAGAAAAAGACAGCACCAGTACCCTGAGTTTGGTCATACACGGTGAGATTCAAAAAAAAACCTGCAAAAAAGTACATTAGCAATCAAGGTGGGGCTGAGACTCAGAAAACCATCAATTTTGATGATGGTTCCTGAGTTTCACCGTCTTTCTTTTTTCCTGAGCAGCCTCCACTGCTGCTACATAGATTTTCACTGCTCCTACCTGTACATCTACCGTAATTCCTTTCGAACCTTGTGCATTAAATGCTGAGATTCAGCATTTCGCATTGAGTTTCAGCATTTTATACTGAGATTTAATAAAATTTCCTTACTCTAAGGATACCACTAAAAGAGGGAGGAGGCCCAAAGACAAGATGACTTTACAAAGATCTCCAATGTCTTGTAAATATTCATATATATATATATAATCAAATTAGTCAGAAATTTATTTTATAAAATAAAAAAACATCAAATGTGAATTTCAAAGATAATATTATTCACAAATAAGCTTTTCAACCATTATTTGATTATTTTTGAAGTATTAAAATTTCAAATTATTTTATCTTCTGGTTCATCTTATTTAAGTAATTTGACAAATATGTTTAGATTTTTTTTTGCTCTCTTTTGAAAGACGAATACCCATGTTTGTAAAAATATAAATAGGTTGACATCATATGGCTTATGTTCTATAATAATGATATGATACACAAAAATTAATCAAATGATTAAGACAAATAAAATTTTAGTTTAAAAAAACATTGAAAACAATAATACATCTTTTTTTTTGGGTGAACTAACAACTCTTTCAATTGTTTCTTTCCAGAGTCTTTCTTTTTTGATTCTTTGGATGCAAGCAGTGGTATCAAACATTGTTCTTTGATGTTTCGAGGTTTCAAAGAAAACCTTCACATTTAAGTCCAACTATATAAATATAAATAAATAAAATAAATAAATATATATGGTGTTAAGTGTCCTTTAGTTTCAATTCCAGCAAAATTAAAAATAAATTGATGGGGGCCTCAAGAGGTTTAGGGTTCAATTTCCTAAACCTCAAATTAGTGAAAAATTCATACATGTTTTCCAAAATAATTTCAAATCAAAGTCTGGTTCTGAAATTAGTGTTCAGTTACTTATGGTAACCTTGTACTTACTTACACACATCCCAAGATCAGAGATTGTGTACTACCAATATTGGACAACTAACTAAAGAGTGGCAACCTGCCCTTTAAGAAAATTACAAATTAAAAAAAAATGAAAAAAATATTTAAAATAAAATAGAATAAAATAGAATATTTAATTAATTATTAAAAAAAACTTGATCTTATTTAAAAAGAGACTGCAGCACGAATTCAAATTACAATTCCAATTTCCATTGGGAGGCTAAATTTGCAATCAATCAAAGTTCTGCATTTCCTCCCACCCTTCAAGAACTAAGAACTTGGGCCAAGAACCCAAAACTGGCCAACACTGCCCATGCAGTTCAGGTTTCACATTCCCCAAACAACTTGGCCAAAAACCCAAAACTGGCCACTGCCCAACTGCATAGGGCATTGCATATAAAAAGACATTGACCATTGGGCCAATGATTGTGTAGGTCCATACATCCATACCAGCCTCTCTTTTAAAAAATTAAAAATTTAAAAATTTAAAAAAATTTAAAAAGATATAATTATTATTATTTTAACATTTTGGTGATGGAGCACTAGGCTAGTGGCAATCATCCCAAAAATGATTTAGCATTGATGGCAACATGTTATTTGAAAAGCCCTCAATACAGTAGAAAACTGTCTAAACCATAAAAGTGTGATGCTATTGGGAACATATTGGGGAACTCTTTAAGAACTTGATTGGAACATAGTGAGATCATTGGGAATAGTAACAAAACAAAAAACTCACTAAGGCACCTAGGCACAAGCTTATGAGGCTATTACTATACTTAAAGTGCTAGTTTAATTGAAGAGAACTCCTCAAAACAATTCAAGGCTCCCACTCTAACTATCTCATTATCCATTTTTTTCATCCTAGGTAATAGGCACAAGTGCATTTCACATACCTTCCAAATTTGTGTATATTCTCTACACTAATATTATAAGACCATCTCCAATGGTGCTCAGTATGTGACTCCAGACAGTAAAATTTATTGCGAAAAAGTCAAAATGTGCTGGTTTAGCTCAGGACATTGGTTTTTCTGCACCAAATTCATGCAGCTTGCCGTGGCTTGTAAAAGGCGCAACATAGTTGTGCACCTCCAAAAAATAGTGTAATAAATTGGACCTAACTGCAGCTCAGTATTTCTGATTGGTCGATCATACTGATTGGTCCAGGTGGTTTTGCTATTATTAGTCCCCACATATATGCAGTTCCAGTTACAGTTTTGTTGGTGGGGTTGTCAAAAGAAAAACAACTAAACTTAGACATTTAATTTTATTATCGAGAGTGACATTCTGAGCACTGGTGGAGATGCTCTAACCTTGTTTGTATATAGGGTTATGTACCATAGTACCATTACAAGTTCAACATTCCAGTGCTAAATAATTATTTAAAATACTGAACATTGTATAATATTCTAAGAGAATTTTTAATTTTTTTCACACGCTTTTGTTCTTTGGAAATTTTCAAAAAAAATTCAGCATCTTAAAAAATAATATAATTAGTGTGGAAGCTCTCAAGGTTCTACACTATTACATAAATCTTCAAGTTTGAACTGTTGTGTTTTTTTTTATGTTGCTGTTTGATTTGTAATTCCGAGGGTTTAGTCTTTCAAGTAAATGCAAGAAACAATTTTTTACATGAAATAATTTGCAAACTTCTCCTTTCAACTCCACCCACCCATGTTTTCTGAAGCTGAAAAAATATTGTCATATTTATTGCCAAACAATAGGATGGTATATACCTGGACGGGAAATGGGGGCAATTGTAACATATGTCAATAATCAAATTCTTATTAAGTAAGTTTTGAACGTGACACCAAAAGAAGTTTAGTATCATAACAAACCTTTCATAAATCATTTGTGTGTATTTGGTTGTGTTTGCTCATGTGTCAAAAGAAACGAGGATAAAGTTGAACTTCAAAGATGTTAAATGCATATTCATTGGCTATAATGAAAATCCTAAAAGATACATATTCTACAAATCTATAAACTAGTATGACCATTAGTTATTATGTCATTTTTTGTAAGTTCGAAGATTTAATTGGGAGAATTTTTTTTTCAAGTTTAAAAATTTGAAAATTAGAAGAAAAATGGTTTTTAATTGAAAGTAAAAAATGGAGGATGAAGGAGTTACTCAAAAAAAGGATCTAAATCAAAAGCTATAGAAAGAAGATGAAAAAATTCTTGACTAGATGAAAGAGAATTCAATATTGGTTGGAGAAAGTCAAAATCTTTCATCCGTCTTTTCTATTAACATGTACAAGCTCTATTATCTTATGGATTTGGAAAGTGAATATTCATTACCACGGAATAAATGCCATGGGTTATGAATTTCAATTTTTACAAGACAATAAGACTTTGGTGCTTTCTTCTCTTTCACCAAATCACAAACTAATGAGCTACACATGGATCTTGAAGATCAAATATTTAATGTCCATGGTTTTGGGGCAAGGAACAAAGCTTGTTTGGTAGCCAAAGGGTTTTCACAAGTTGAAGGTATTTATTTCAATGAGACCTTTTCCTTTGTTGCAAAAATGGAACCAAATTCCAACTATGCTTGTAATTGTAACAATTCAAAAGATCTCAAAATGCATCAAATGGATGTTCAAACTAACTTTCTTAATGGAGATCTTTTGGATTATATATATATATCAACCAAAAGGCTTTGTGTTCATTAGTAAGAAAAACACGGTATGTGAACTTATGAAATATTTGTATGGGTTGAAGCAATCTCCTCATGCATGGAACTTATATCTTGTTTAAGGAGTTTGAAAGGAGTTCTATTAACTATCATGTTTATTTTCAAATATTTCAAAGCAATTTCTATGTGATCATAACTTTGTATATTGATGATTTCATTTTGGCATTTAATGACTTGATTTTGTTTGACAGAAACAAAGGACAATGTTTCAAATAAATTTAAAATAATGCATTTAGGTGAAATTTAGCATCACTTTGGGATACAAGTGAATTGCATTGCACAAGACCAAGTGATATATTTCAAAGCCAATGCAAATACATTGAAATTATATCGAAGCATTTTGGTATGGTTGAAAATAAGTCAATGTGGACCACTTTATTACCAATGGCAAACTTTCAAAAGATATGAATCGGCAAAGTGATGAAACTTGGAAACAATATAAGGCCATCTTGTTTCAAAACGTTTTTGGAAATGTCATCATGTATGTAATAGTATGTACAAGATTTGATATTGCTTAAGCAAGGCAATGTGTGTTTTGAGAAGAATGTTGATCACAACCATGGAATTTGACAAAAATATTACGAGCTGATTGCACTTCAAAAGGAATGCCTACCAAAGCCATCACCCCATTATTGGGAGCTATGATATTGCTTATGAAAACACACAAATGTTTGTTCATTGTGATGTAAGCTAGGATAGTAATATTGATGATCGTTCATTCACATTAAGTTACGTCTCTTTATTGGGTAAGGGAGCTGCCATCAATTGAATTAACAAGAAACAAACATGTATTGTTATGTTATCGACATCAACATAGTATACGACAACATTGCAAGCAATGTGACTTTCATATGCACATCAAACCGAGGTGCAAACAACTTGTAAAACAAAACCCAAAACAATGACAAAATGCTATTTAAGAAGCACCCATCACCCACAGATCAAGTCATTCTCATAAACCAACTGGAAAGTGATTTCCAGAGAAATCAAGAACCTGCTATAGGCATCCATGTGATTGAACTTCGAACAAAAATTTGATCTGCAAATGCACAAATATGAGGTCATGTAAACGACAAGCCAACCATATCGTGGGCTGATCTTCAATTACTTGTAAAAATGACAACATAATTGTCATATCTTTGCTTTCGAGAAAACAATGATTTGAAACAGAATTAGAAGTTTTCCATGCTTTATTTTCAATAGGTTCTGATAACCTTTGAGTTCACATCTTATCTGAAAAATTTGGACCTAATTTGTCCAAACTAGATTGCTATATTTGATATCATTTTGATTGAAATTCAGCAACTACATCTTCATCATAACTACAACCAATATCTGTAGCAGTGTTTCCTCCATGATGAGAGTCTTGGGGATCTCAACACCCACAAGACCATTCACTACATTTTTGTTTGTACAACTAATTAATTGGTATTTAAGAGCTTCAGTGACCAGTCTTGGGGACCAGGACCCTTGGGATTTCCGAGCCTTCACTGAACAATAGCAAATTTTTTAAAAATGCAATTCTTGATCATATAAGAGACACACACCTTCAAGCAAAGCTGTTGCTAAAAGGATCTCCATGAAGGTGCCAAAAACCGCATCCAAATTCCAGACCTCCATGAGAAAAATTGTGGTGTCGCTCCAATTCAACAATGTCTGCAAAACTGAAAATGGCAATTGTGTGCCCAGAGAATACTTCTCAGCAAAAGGTGCCTCTAGTATTCAAGATTTAACCTGAATTTGCATAGAATTGTTTGACACTCATTTGATGGGCAGTAACTAACTGGTCACATATCAAGTCCATCTAACAATAAATCTTCATGAGTAACTAGTTGCTGCCTAAAAGATTATTACCAACAATACTTGGACCCTCAACTTGACTAGTGTAACTTCAGGAATGAGGATAATCAAACTGCTGTCAAGCTTATCAGCAAATTTGGAAGTAATGCCAAATCTTCAGCCAATGTGACAGTGAACTGAACACATGCTTGATGGAAGACATCCACTACTCTCTTAAGAATCATGCTGGAAAACATAAGTACATTTGGTAAGGCTGATTCACTAAAGGTCAGACAGGCCTAGTTTGGACTTCCCTGTCTATATGAGCATTGGCAAAGAGAGGACCTGAAAAAATCTCATGCATGAAAAACTGTCTGGAATCAAGACTTGATTGACAAAGCCCTGGGAATGGATCTGAATTTTTCAACAGGCAGAGACTGCTCCAACAACACAGCTGCCTGAAAGCAGTCCGCAGCTTCATTAGGATGACCCTCCGCTTTATGCAGGCAACCCATTTGGAACCATGCAGCCTCATGGGTGGGCTCTGCCTGCAAAGCCTCAGCCAACAAGCTTCTTGCCACAGGTAGTGACTGCTTACTGCCTCGCTGGCACAGCAGTGCACCCAGCTTCACCTTGCTATCCACATGTGCAGCATTGACTGAAAGCGCATTCTTGTAGCAAGCCATGGCCTCCTCAGTGTGCCCTTGAGTCTCATGTAGCACACCTAATATCAGATAAAACACTGTCAGTACATTTGTTATCTCATTTTATTAGATAGGTTCATGAGCCTCAGATGAGCAGTGGCCACATAGTACAGTTTAGGGTTATGAACAGAATCATTACTGAGAGGTTCAACCATAGCAATAGCTTCTTCCAATATAGTTCAAATTACTTCCATTTGAGACAGAGAGCTCACCAGTCACATGCCAAGTAGTTGCAGAATAGCCTTCAAGAGCCCGTGCCCTCTCCAGGCAGAGTTCAGCATCATGCCATTGCTTAAGCTCTGTGTACACTTCAGCAAGGTCTTGCCATACCTCCACCTCCTCCACTTTGGCTCCCACCTGCATATCCAGCCTTACCAACTTCATACATATAGCTATGAAATTGCAGAGAAATCTCAGCAACAACAATTTGAAGGTAACACAACAACAACATACACACTGTGGAACAAGGTTTGTGAAGTACTTCTGATCACATATGTTGTGTATGTACTTTGTAATTTGCCCACAAGGTGCATCATACCAAAACCAAACAAAGGCAGCATTAAACCCTATAGCACCTGATGTTTCCACACAATTTGAGTCTTGTACGATAGACAAAGATGCACTCATCACTGCCTAGTTTTACATCACATGGTGATGTGAATTTGGTAATCATTCAGTGAACTGAAAGCTTCATCCATGTGAAGTTGTGTGCAGTGGTCTCTTGAGAGAAGAATCTCCACCTTACTATCACCCCTGCTGCCAGTTCCACCAGAGCTCTTTTGTTCCACTTGCACCAGAGCCAGCAACTGACGATAAGTTTGTATAGCCTGCAGTGATTGACCTAAGGCCCGTTGCACTTTTGCCTGTGTCCGCAGAAGTGGGCCTTGTTCCCCTGCTCCAGTCTCCTCAATCGCTGCTTGTAGTACCAGCTCTGCCTCAGTATGCCTCTCCTGTGCTGTGAGCAGAAGTGCCAAAAACTGCCAGCCCTGTCCCCAAGCTCCACCACTCCTGTCAAGGAAGCGCTTTGCACAATCTAGTGCTGTGCTCAGTTGCCTTTGCTCTGCATACTCAAGACCTAGGTCAAATATGACAGATGGATCTTCACTCTCCAGTGCAGCTGCTTCCTGGAAAACAAAGCATGAAAATCAGTAAAACAGTCTGGCATCAAAATCTACACATACCAATCAACACAGAATATATTGCTGCAAGCGTGCACTTTCTAAGTTCATCTACATGATTTTTCCCAGTGCACAAATTGTGGACAAAAATGCATTTCAGAGCACAACAGAGAGGGAAGAGGAACAACTTGAAGCGCTTGAAGGGCCTGGTGCTGAAGTTTCTTTCTCTCCGAGTCAGATGTTGTTGCTGAAATCTCGACATGCAAAGCAACACCAAGAACATGGAGAGCACAGCTTCTCAAGTAACCAAGATCCCCCTTTGCAAGTTCAAGAGCTCGATGTGCATAGCCAACTCCCTCACTTGCAGTTTCAGATTTGCCTGCACAAATCTTAGCTGCCAGCAGAAGGGAGGCAACATCATCAGGTGCCTCAACTGGACTAAGAGCCTTGCGCAGGAGGTTAAGAGACACAGAACTGTCGGCAGATCCACAGTAACAGAGCGCAAGGTTATACCAGCGATCTGGTCTTGACAGTACACCGGGCAGCAGCTCTTCATATTGATGTGCCATTGCAGTAGACTGCCCATTCACAGACAGAGCAAAGCAGAGGTGATCTAACACACTTGTATCAAATGCACCACCTGCTGCTACTTTCCTATTCTCAGAGCGAAGAAGAAGCATGAGCAGCAGAATGGCTTCTTCAGTGTTATTCTTGGGGACAAAAGCACTACCACCCTCCACAACATGTGATCCCATGCTCACAGACATCGAGGTGGCTTCCACACCTCCATAAAGGAGGAGTACAGCAAACTCCTTCTGAATAACAGCTTGGGTCTCCACATCCAAGCACCATGAGAAGCCACGAAGCGCACGCCGGTATGCAGACAATGCCTCATTTGTACGACCTGATTGCTGCAATAACAGCTGAGGTAGCAGATGCACTGCTTTTGCCACCATCTCTGCCACTTTTGTATCACCCCAAGTGCTTGGAATGCCTGCTGGCACTGCTGTCTCCATTGTGTCTACCAAATTCTTGCACTCACTTGCAGCTTCTGCAACAACAACAACAAAAAGCCAGCCACACTCATTCACAGCTTGTATGTACATACATCCATCATCACAGCTTGTCCAAAGGAGAAAGTTCAAAACCCTAAACCATCCATGGATGGATCTCCACAGAAAGGAAGAGCTTTGCATCTCAAAACCTAGCACTTCATCATCATCATCATCTTCTTCTTCTTTCCTCATCACAAACAAGCAATCTGTGTGTTTTGTAGGAGCAGAGAGAGAAACAAGGATAGAAACCTGATAAGCGGCCAAGCTTCTGCAAAGACTTGGCTTTCAAGTAGATAGCTTCCAGAAGCAAACTTGCAGCATGCAAGAAATTCGTGAGCGTTCCATCCTTGGGAGGTTTTCCTTTTCTGTTGCGGTTCTTAGCTTCCAAAAGGAAGAAGCGCATGCGCGAAACAAGCGCAGTCAGCTCGATTCCTTCGAACACTTGCAAAGCACCTTCGATGTTTCCTCTCTGATACTCCAAGCGTCCCAACAATGCACGAGCTTCCTGCACCTTCCCCCACCCCCCCCCCCCCCCCCCCCCTTTTTTAAGCGCACTCTTTTTTTTGTGTTTTTTT
>Ga0116231_10002109_pt1 | contig 41552 bp, 21 predicted proteins | sample S1TSphgellanicum_2_FD_89695 | JGI IMG/M metagenome (GOLD analysis project Ga0116231, IMG submission 89695) | Host-associated microbial communities from peat moss isolated from Minnesota, USA - S1T2_Fd - Sphagnum magellanicum MG | ecosystem: Host-associated > Plants > Peat moss > Unclassified... | reverse complement strand
TGGTTGGTTTTTGGATGCAGATTCACACGAGCTAAGCTAGTCCCTCTTCCTAGTCTAATCCCTGGGCTCCCAACTCGACCCTCTACCCCTTTTTAGAGTTGGAAGCCGAGAGCGTGCTACTAAGTCACAATTTCCGCAACTTGACTTTGTGAAACCCTCAAGTGGGTTTCACCCCGTGACTTGAGAGCGCGTCATAGTGACTCACTTTACATGGTCAAAAATGATCCATGAGTCTCCATATCACCCTTGGGCTGCATTCATGCAACAAAGCCAACTCCACTCCCAACCCTGTTAATGGACATCTTGAAGATAAAGACCTTACAACCAAATATTTGGCCTAGGAAGTAACATTCTTGGATGAAATGATAATGACTCTTAGATTTCAACTCAAGGATATTGTCAATGTAACCTCCACCTAGGTGATGCTTGAAAGAGGTAACAAGGTTGCGCACATTTAGCGAGCTCAACACAATGAATTTGTCTTTAATTTCTTTGAGCAAATGGCCCTTGAGAACCTCACAACTATTGTCACCACTATCATTGAACAAATGTTTTGCAAGGAAGGATTTGTTGGCACTCAAAGAGATGGCAAATATTTTGGCATTGAATGTTCATTTGACCTCTTCTTATATCAACTTCTTAGTTTCATCCACAACCTCTCTACACCTCCCATCTATAGAAGGGTGAAAATGCACACCAAGGTGAATCACAACCTTCAAAACAGACCATTGTTTATGGACAACATAATAGATTCAACCTTTACAATGGTTGACGTAAGAAGGTGGGGAATTGTAGAATTTGCAAGCAAAGGACGAACTTGAAGGTCCAAGAAAGACCTATCCTTTCAATGGCACCTAGGCTAATTCTCCAATCAAAGCAATCTCATTCCAAGCCCTAGAATGGACTAAATAGTCACAATCCGTCTTGACATAGTGCAAGTGCCCCAAACAATGAGCCTTCTTAAAACTCAAACCAAAACTATTTTTTATATTGGTTATGATGACCTTTGGCCAAGCGTGGCCATCATACTTTTTGTCCATGCCTTGCATTTGTGTCGAGGGTGGATTACTGGGAGATAGGGGAGGCAATTCAAACAAAATGTCACCATTGAACGTCATGGGCAAAAATGAAACAACTAGAATTGTAATCTAGTCGTAGTCCAAATTATGCAACTCGTTAAATGCATGTCTAGTTATTGACATTGTGTGCATATAATCAACAATAGACTATATTGACGGGATCGATGTGGAGGCCTCCAATGTTGGTTGACATAGCACAACCTCCAAAGGAACAAAAAAACTTAGGTGAAGCCACATTGTTAAATTCTCCACCAAGGATGACGGGCCTTCTTTGGACAAAGAACAAAAAAAAGATAATGAACATGGATGAAAGAACAATGCTTGAGGTATAGAGATCGGCATCAAGGTCAAAAATGTCTTTCGTCTTGTTGTATCCTGAAATCGTTGCTTTTCCCACAGACGTTGTTATTTTTAACATTAAGATGGTTTTTTAGGAATGAGTAAAGACATTGGCACCCACAACCATGTAACGTTTAGAGCTCACCACCCATTCTTGACCTTGAACTATAGCAATGGATACTTGATACACCAAACTTGAAACATTGTTATTTGCATCATAAGTAACATTCCTGAAAAATATGCAGTGATCCAAGCTAGAAACCAAACATAGCACACAAGCATTTTTAGTCACAACGGTAGTATCAGTTCCATCTATTAAGATGGTGAGTTTAGGCCGACCATCAACACGAAATGTTGCCATACTAAAGATAGAAATAAAAAACAATGGAAGATGAAATGAAATGAAATAACAAAGAAAATAGGGGAAATTATTCAAGTTGTTGTGAAGGAGCAAGTCAACATAGCATTATGAAGTCGGAAAACAAATAGAAGTAAACTAAACCAAAGATAAACATGGGGCAATAACAACCTCCATTAGAAGATTCCACCGAGTCATGTGGAAAAACATAAATGGACATTTAATGAAACATGGGGGAAAAAAACATGTGAATCAATTAAATGCACACCATACTATAGGTTGTTGAAAGATGTGGATAGAAAAACGCCAATTTGCAATATGACAATTGCTTGCCAGTGGAAAATAATGCATTGCCAATAAAAAAAGATGAATTGAATTGATCAATCAAATGTAGGGTAAACCTTTAGATGCCCAATAAATGAGGGCATGGGGCATTGGCAGTTTGACAATTGTTTCCCAATTGGAAGCACAAGACATCAAAAAATCAAATGTGGAGAAATCAGAGGGTAGGTGGAAATTTGTAAAAGGAGGTACACAACATAAAGGACAAACTATTAGAATAGTAACAAACAAGGGACAATGAAAACAATTCCAAAAACCTAAGAGCGAATGTGGCAGAACATTTCTCTACACTTCTAAAGGACAGAGGTTGAGCGTGCAACAATGAAATGACTTCATGTAGTTCAAAATCCATCAATCAAATCTAGTGCAAAGAATCTACAAAATGACTAGAAATCAACACAAAGGAGTTTGCATCTCTAGCTTGATTTTTGGCCACATTTTTTAGTATGGAAAATACAAAAGGGATTTTATGGCCATAGAAGTATAGGATAGAGTGCATGGTTGTAATTCATGGAAGGAAGGGTATGCTGCAATGTTGGTGAGAGATAGATTAGGGTAACATATTGAAATTGGAAAACAAATAGGAATAACTTAAACATGAAAAAACACCTTAAACAAAAAAAAACAACTAAGCATAAAAGAAACTTTTGGAAGCCAATTAATGAGGGTGGGGGGAAGGTATAAATGCATATCAAATAACTGTGAGCTATTGAAGTCTATAGGAAAAGAAGCACCAATTGGTTGTTTGACAATTGTTTCCCAATGTTTAGCATATTACATTGAATTGAAACACGGGGAAATCAAAGGGTAGGTGGAAATCTAAAAAAAGACGTACACATTATAATGGATATTTTTTAGAATAGTAACAATCAAGGGACCATCAACATAATTCCAAAAACCTAAAAGTGAATGTGGCAGAACAAATCTCTTTAATTTTTAAGCACAAATCATGCAAAAATGAAACAACTTTCTACGGGACAAATTCTGAAGATTCCCAACTAAAAAATCCAAACCATAAAGCATAAATCCCAATGGACTATGACATGTTTAGCACTCATTCATTGGGTCATGAATAAAAGTTCAACAAACACTGCTAAAAAGGTTTAAAATGGGAGAAGGGAAAGTTTATCATGAAAAGAAAAATAAAATTACACAGTTGAAGGGAGTGTTAATAGGGAAAAAAAGAAAGTAACTCCAAAGTTAGGTGCATACGTAATAATAACTAAAGCATCACATAATTTTGTCCATTTACGAACTAGCCAAGTCGGAAAACATTGGTGGATGGTGGAGGTTATTAAATGATGAAAAGGTTAATGAAGTTCTTACAATGAGTCATTTCAAAGAAAACACATAATAATACATAGAAGCTTCTAGAAGATAAGTTTCAAATTCCCAATAATTTTATAGATATATATTCTACATAGTGAAAGGAAGAAATTCTTTGAGAGATGCAGAAAAATATTGATTCCAAAGAGGGAGGTCCATGGAAGAAAAGACATTGCTGTGGACACAACTGGACGCTAATAAGGTGTGGAACCATAATGGCACCAAGGAAGATGTGAGGACTTGCTCTTAGGATTCAAAGGTAACCGGTGAAGGACCTTCGCAATTTCAAATTTGATTGCAAGAAGAAACAAATGTGTAATATTGTATGTTTTAATCCTTTCTAACCGTTTATCTTTTTGAAGGAAATTGAAGAGTTTGAAGGAAGATAGTGAATAAATTTCTCCCAAGAAATAGAAAAGGAGGTACACATATTAAACTAGTTTGTGCCTACAGAAAATTGAGTATTTGGTAGAAAATATTCTAATTTTATAAATGGATTTAAGATTCTAACAAGTCTTAATGTTTCATTCCGCAAGGAATCAAAGTAAAAGCTCTAGAAGAAGCCAAAGAGAGAGCACAAAGCTCTTAAGTGTTGATGGCTTGGTAAAAAGGGAGGGTTTTAAGGTTTCCATTTGAAACATAATTGTAGTGAAATATTGTATAAGGAGAGACAAATAGAGAATGACTTCCTTTTGCATTGTTTTGTGAAGGAGGAAGAGGAGAGGGAGGGAAGCTCAAGAGTTGGAATCCATTGGAGAAGTGTCCAAGCTCAAGGTACATCCTCCTTCAACTTGTTTTTCTTTGTTTTATTTTGTTTTAAATTTCTTCTCTTTCCTTTCCAAGATAATCTAAGCATGAGCTCAGATTTTTGGGAGGAAAGATATGTCAAGCTTGAGCTTAGCTGCACAAAAAATGCAAGGCTAAACTTAAGTTCAACCATCTTATTTTGTTTATTCTTTTTGTGTTATTTAATTTAATTTTTTTTCTTTTGTAAGTATGTAGCAAGACAAGCAGACAAACTTGAGCTTTGTCACACAAGAATGTGCAACCGAACTTGATGCACGGCCAAGCTCAAGTTTGGCCAATTTTTTATTTTTGGTTCTTGTAAGCATTCCTACAGGAATCCGAGTTGCATCTTGGATTTTGGTAACATAAAAGGTTGAATGTGAACTTAGCCATGCACTGTTGTGCAGCCAAGCTCATGTTTGGCCTTGTTGGCCGTGAACAACTTGGGTTCTTCACGGCCATCAACACCAACTTTCGGTGTCAAGAGTTCACACCCATGTTTGAAAAGAACACAAGTTTTTTTAATAATTTTTAAAAAATAATTATTTATTATTTTTAATTTCGTTTGTTCTTCTTTTGTTTTGTCAAATCCACTCTAGGACAAACGATTGAGGTTGAGCTTAGCCTCTCATGCTTGTGCGACTGAACTTGAGCCTGACCACTTCTTTATTTTTAAAAAAAATTTGGAGGTTTTTTGGGCAAAATTTGAGCTTGTGTTCCCGTGGAGATTTGGGTGTTTTGCAGTTGTCAACACCAACTTATGGTGCCGAAAGATAGTGTTGATGGCTGTGAAGAACCTAATTTCTTCATTTAAAAATATTTTTGTTTTATTTTATTCATTCATATGCACTTTTGTAGTGTTGTCTTATTCATTTTGCATGTGTTTCTATAGGGTTCTGAAAGAGCACAACTTGCAATTATGGACACTGGACATGTATGCTTTGAACCTTTAGGAATGTATTTTTGTTTATTTTAATTTTTTTTCAACACATTCATGTGAAAAATCCATGATTTGCAAGTTTCTAGAGGTCTAGAGATGTTGACAACTTATCTTTTAATAGGACAATTCAAGTTGTCCAAATGAACAAGATCAACACCACAACGATTTTGGAGAAGTATAAAATGCTTCCCAAGTGCAAAGCTAGGATGAACATCCTTCTCTACAAGATGATATCAATGCATGTAATTTGCCTTGCCTTGAAATTTGATGTTTTCAAAATGGAGCAAGCCTTCCATTTTGGATATTGCGAGGTTTTTTATGTGTCCCCATTAAACTCGAAGGGAGAGGAGGAGTTCATTGATGATCATGAGGCCGGTTGGAATCGCCACTAACATTTAGAAAACCAGAGGCTTGAAACTTCCTCTTGGTGGATCCTGATCTAAAATCTCTTTCGAAATGTATGTTTTTTGTGTGGGATGGCAATCACAAGCTATAAGCTTGGATGCCATATATTTGTTGTGTCCATGGTGATGATGCCTCATGGCATATCTCTATGGACTCCATCTTGATGGACACCTTTCGTGGGCTAGTTGAATTTTTGATAACCATGATAGACTTGAATAGGTAATTCATTAACTCTTTTCATTGATTTAAAGACTTGCATTTTAATCTGTTGTAATTTAATGTTCAATGTTCTCAACTTTAGTTGTTTGAAAATTATTTTATGTGGGAAGGTCAATGGAGCTAAATCATGTTCAACCCAGCCCCATCCATGAATTTTGTCGAATCCAGTCCATTGGTATCATACCTCTAGAACAATTCCAAGAAGTTTTGCCTATAGATGTGTATAAAAGATGCCAAAGCAAATCTTGTAAGACTTGGCATTCTTTTACTTTTGAGGCGTTATTCGACTACATGTACAAGGTGAGCCAAATTCTCTTCCTTCTTATTTTATTTTTGTATTTCACCTCCTAGCTATTACTTGGTAACATTTTTCACATGCCTTGATCTCTTGATTGTTTTTTGCAGCACAAGATTTCAATTGCTAGAGATGTCGTTGTGAAAATGTACTATGAGCAGTTCCCCTTGGAGGCTAATAGTTCCCCCATCAAACTTAAGGAATAGATGGAGAAGGCAATGGAGCAAGTCAAGAAGGACCACTACTTTGCTTTTTGCAAGCACCTTCTTGTGTGTGATCCTACCCTTGGCACAAATTTTTTCAAGTAAATCCAAGTTCATTATGACATGAACTCAAAACCAAAGATGTTCACAAAGAAGTCGTAGATGCTAGCTTACGTGCGTGTATCTCTTTAACAAAAGCTTACTTGGCTCAAGTAGTGGAATGAATTAGGCGTTTTTCAAGAAGCCAAGAAGTTTCCTATGCTTGGTTTATTTGATGTTCAATTTGATAAGTGGCTCCACAAGGCCACATTCTAGCATTAGATGAGCATCTGAATTTAGTTTAGGCTTTGGATATTCCCCTATCTTCTTAATTGTTTTGATTATAATATTTATTTCTTGTTTCATGCAGTTGGAGGTGGAAGCTCTTAAGCTCTATGATTTTATGGTTTATGACCTAGAATTAACTATCAGAGATGTCCCAGGAGTCTCTCTCTTGCTTGCTATATCCAAGGGTGGAAGCAATCCATTTGGGAGTCTAATTTCTTTTGAAAATTCAAGACTTGGGATGGAATTTAGAGAAACAAAAGTTGGGAGCAATAAACGAGGCAAAGGAGTCTCTCAAGAATTGAAAGATTATGCAAGAATTGATTAAAATAAAACACATCAATATTAAATTAAATTAAAATTTTAACATAAAATATGTTTTTGTCATATAATTTTTAAAAATTAATTTGCTGTTATTAAAAAAAATTCAATAAGGCTTGATGAAGATTTAATAACAAAAATCATAATGAAATTAATTTGTAATCAATTAATTTTTTAACATTTTTGTTGCATTTTATGTTATAAAAATGTATTATTGCCCTAAGATAGTAGACATGCATGTATGATTTTAGGTATTACCAAACATGTATGGGGCAAACACAACTAGTTACATGGTGAAATATTTGAGTTTCCATAATCCTTCTTTTGCCCTAAAATACTTTTAAATGTAAATGGCAAGGCCATAGTGTGACACCCCTTTAGTTGCCTCGGTCACCTTCACGAGACAACAAAGCTGAATGGGGTGACCCCATTTCAATCACCTCGGTCGCTTTTGTGAAGCGATGCAACTAGGTGGGGTGACCCCATTTTGGTCACCTTGGTTGTTTTTGCAAGGCAACGTCGTTAAATGGGGCGACCCCATTTCGATCGCCTTGGTTGCCTTTTGTCTATCAACACAACTAGATGGCCCAACCCCATATAGGTCACCTTAATCACCTCCATAAGGTGTCGCACTTGGATGAGGCAATCGAAATTCAATCACCTCGATTGGATGGGGCAACCCAATTTTGGTCACCCTCTTCCTGTCATAGGTCAAACAAGGGTCGATGACCGAATTGCTATAGGGGCTAATAAACAAATGGTTGGAAGGGCTAATGATCGAATGGTTGTAGTGTCTAGTGATCGAATGACTAAAATAATAATGTGAATAATGTAGATGGATGGCTAAGTTCATTCTCAAATGTATTCCCAAACCTATAGAAAAATGTGTTTCTTAATTTCATCTATTTCATGAATCTAACCATCCAACTTAAATTCGTTTTCATCCATATGTTAACAAGTGACTTGTAGTGGTACCATGACGACAAAAGAACGGGTGAATGTTGATTTTGTGGAACATCTATTTCATGAATCTAACCACCCAACTTAAACTCACTTTCATCCATACGCTAGCACATGACTTGTAGTGATACCATGATGACAAAAGAGCATCCATTCATATTCAAAACAACATTGACTTGGTTTTTTATCGTCATAGAACACAAGTTTCATGTCATCGATGAGTGAATGCAAGTAATGTTGATGGACGATTAGGTCCATGATAATAGATATTCATAAAAATAAAGCAATGTCTTTCTACATATCAAGTGAAATTAAGATTAATGAGTTATAATGTTTGAGTCCAAAATATTTGCAGTTTTGTTTATTTACATTATGAAAAAAATATAAATATTTGCATTTCGAATAATGTATTTTATTAAGTGGGAAATTATGTCATGTGTCTAGTCTTTTATTATGAAGTGGTTTTGTGTGGGTTGGTTTTCCATCCATTTTACATCACCAAGGATAACTTGTTGCAATCCCAAGAAATAAAGAGTGTTTGTTGAAAAAAATTAATGATGGAAACATATAGTTTTTTGTCCATTACATATGGGCCATTGTCTAATGTTATCTTGAAACACTCTTTTATTTTCTAGGATTGCAACTTGTTATTTTGGGTGTGCAACTTTCCAATTTGCACATAAATTCAAGACTGCTTCCATTTTATTAGTCTTTCCTTGAGGCGTATGCCTTTAACTTTTTCTTCACACACAACTTTGCAAAAACTATAGATTGTGCAAAGGAATCCTACACATAGCCTCCCTTATTATCCCCTCAAGGCTACTTTTGCAAGTACAAAGATCACTTGCAAACTTCGAATCTTATTTGAAGGTTTCTCATTCTACTCCTCCTTATAACTTAGGGTGTTTAAGACCAGATTGTCTTGATTTGGTTTGTGAATCAACTCCACATCCATAAGTGCCAAAGTCTTGTGGCATTATTATGTTATGCCCTTAATTACATTTCAAAATATTTCAAGGACGCATTGTTCATGAAAACTTTTGTTTTATAGGTTTCAAAATAGTGTTGAAATCTTTTATAACAACTAATTAACATTAGTGTACAACTCATTTTCATGAGTTGGTGGCCACCTTAGTTGGGCTCACTAAAGCTTTTTGCTTTCAAAGGCAATTGGGTGCCCATATTGCAGGAAGACACCATCAATTGCAGAGTCATTTGCATTGGTGTGGATTTCAAACAATTTACAAAGTTCAGGAACTTGAACATAAGCAATAAAGAAAGTTTATTTTCAAGTCCTCAAGAACCTTTTATTGGTCTTCCCTTAATCAAAAGACAATTCCTTTTTGAGGGGATCTATGAGGGGGTTTTGCCATATGCAAAAACCCCTTACTAAAATTTCTATAGAAGTTAAACTTAGAAATGATTTAACTTTTTTGGTTGTGATTAATTTTTGCATGGATGCCTTATGCTTCAAATTTTTTCAAATTAAATCTAACCCCTTCCCAAGTCAACACATGCCCAAAGAGGTCCATCTCTTCTTGGGCAAGTTTGCTTTTCACCCTATTTCCAAAAAACATTAATTCCAACTTATTTCCAACATGATTTAAATGTTCCACATACTTTTCTATGGTCCTAGAGTTCACAAGTATGTCATCAATGTATATGATGACAAACTTGTTAACTTCTCATGGAAGAATGAGTTCATCAAAGTTGAAGGAATGTTACATAACCTAAAAGGCATGATAAGGAATTCATAAGAACCATATTTAGTTTGTCATTGTGTTTGTGTGTTTATCATGACATGATGAATGCATTTGGATGTATATGCACCTTTGCATCACATTAGTATAGGGCCAACCTAGGTCAACTTAAGTCAAAATGAAATTGGGTTGCCCAAAAACAATTGTAAGCAACCGAAAATAACATCATTCGGTCGTTATAAACCTTGTGGCGACTGAAAAATAAAATTGGTAGCCAACTTTTAGTTACCATAGTCAACAACTAAATTTTTTTAGTTGTCTAGTCTGGTAATCAAAAGTTTTTGGTCGCCCAAATTGGCAACCAAATTTTCAAGCATTGTCCAAAACTTTTTTGGGTAATGATCGAAATTTTTTGGGTGACAACAAAAAAATTGAATCGTTGGATCAATGGACATTATTTGATTAAATTATTAATTTTTCATGCAACTTTCAAAAAAATCTGGTTGCCAATTTTTAGTCGCAATAGTTGGCAATTAAAATTTTTTAGTTACCAAGTCTAGCGACCAAAAATTTTTGATCACCCAAGTTGGTGATCAAAATTTTTGGGCAACGACAATTTTTTGTAGTCCTTGGATCAATGGCCATTGTTGATCAAACAATTAAAATTTTCTAGTAGCTCCCAAAATGTTTTTGGGTAGATAAAAAAAATTCAATCACTAATTATCGAAATTTTTTGGTCACCTAATGAATGATAGGAAAATTGAAAATTTGGTCACCAATCTTGTGGCAACCAAATTTTTTTTTGGTTGCCAAACAATGAGGGTAGCTTGAATGTAATGATATTTTTTCATGTGTCTTGACGGACACGACTGACATGTCAAGATAAACATCAATGTGACACCTAATGCAAAATGGTTATGTCACATCAATTTTGATGACCTTGATTATCATCTTTTCAACAATTTTTTTTGTTATCTTAATTAAATAGTACCCCTATTTCAAATTAATTTGACATAAATAATTAGTTCCATTCAATTGATCCAAAAGATCATCAATGCAAGGCATAGGGTAATTTTTCCTTTATTGTGATTTTGTTCAAAGCACAATAATCAATACACATTTTGACTTGTCCTTTTTTTCCACAAACAAGATTAGTGCCCCATAAGGCAATTTGTTTGGTATTATATACCCCGAATTGAAAAGGTCTTTTATTTATGTTTAAATTTTTTTTTAACTCCTTTGAATTCAACCTATAGGGTGCCTTGGATGGTGGAGTTGACTTAGGCACCACTTTCATCTTGTGATCAAACTCTTTATAAGGAGGAAGGGAATTATGTGATTCATTTGTCAAAATGTTCAAAAGTTTATGAAGTGAATCAAAAATAGATTTGGGGAGTTACCTAGCCACTTTTAGCTTGGTTTCCTTCCCATATTCACTTTGCATCAAAAAAACAAAAAACCTAGTTGGTTTTAAGTTCAAAAAAGCTACCAAGTTTAATATGATGTCTACTAATGCCCACTTATAATCCATGTCTGAGTTCACTAATTTAAAACCAACTTTGGTACAAGCCTTTATTTTATTCTCGTTGCGGAGGATGTCTATTTTATAAGCATCCAAGAAAGGTTATTTATAATTACATCAAAATTATTTAAGTCACACAAAGGTGAAGTTCTTCAAAAATCTAATTCCCCCATTAAGCTATTCTACTTATAATGTTACTTTCAAATGTAAATTCCACCACTCCTTGTGCCAAATGCACCCAAATGGGGTCAACCACCAATTTGGTCTTGATTCCCAACCATTCCATCGTTTGCAAAGTCATGAACAAGTTTGTCACTCCTAAATCCCAAAACCAACACACCCACTTGTTATTTATTTTACATTTAACCTTCAACAAATTTGAAACATCTGTCAAGGCACTTGTGGTCCCATAAGAAAGCTAGTTTCTTCGTGAACTCTTCCTTAATCATGGGAATAAGAATTAACTTTGCATTAAACTCTTGCACATAGTGGGCAAGAGCCCCAAGGCCCTACCTTTGATGCAATTCCTATAGAGTTCTATCCTATCATTTAAGACTTAGTGATGTGGTGTGAACCATTCATTCAAATTTGAATTCTTCCCAAGTCAAAGTTGACATCGAGTTAGGCATTTTTTCCTTTTGTGTTGTCCACCAATTCAAGGCATGGTCCTTTAGCAAGGTTTGAATAATGTGAAACTACTCTAAGTATGTGATTTCTAAGTCTCCATTTAAGCCTCCACTTTGAAAAATCCAACGGCAAACTCTTTTCATTTTCACCTTTTTTCCAATGAAGGTGTCTAGATAGGTTGCTTTGATAGGTTTGGTCAATGTTTTGCTCATGGGCGTTGACACCACCCCCTTTTCAACCAATGCTTGCATCAAAGTTTAATGCATTGTGTTTTGTTGTAGGATCATGGTTTGGAGGGTCTTAACCAACTCCACCACATCCCCAACAAGTTGAAGGTTCAATGCCCCCAATAGTAGTCCCATGGGAGTTGGTTTTTGAACCAATGCCTCATTGGTATTTTCCACCCTTAGGACATTTCATCCCCCAAACAAGTTGCAAAGTTAGAGTTGTAAGGAGCCACATGTGCCCCCTTAAACCTTTGCTTTTTCATTGTTTTTTTAAAGAATATTTTTAGAATCTTTTAAATATTTCTTTCAAAATAAATAAATTATATACATTATTTTATTATATTAATTTCTTGAAAATATTATGCTAAGGTGTATATTTTTAAAATCCAAAAAATGTCATAATTTGTTTTTTGAAAATTGTGCTTTTAGTGTCAAAACTGTTTTTAAGTAGTGGTTACAAGTTTTTAAAAGTGTAAATTATGTATTTTTTACTCATAGATTGATTCCAATTTTTTTTGATATGTACATAATGTATTCACAATAAAATTTTATTATATATATATAGATTTTTTTTAATAATCCGAAATTCAAAAAATTAAGTAATGTTTATGACTATTATTAGTACATGTTAGTATGACTACACCCAACTTTTTTCAACTTCAATTTGAATTCCTTGGGTGGCTTTCCACCTTTATCCTTTTTTGGAGAAGCTAATGGGAGGATCAAGTTGTCATTATTGGGTAGATGCAAGCTATGGTGGGCCAAAAGCGTAAGTGTCCCAATCCTAAAAGTCCATATAATGGAAAAATTAACATTAGAATGGAAAAAAGAGTTAAAAACCAATGTTTAAGTGAACCCTATGTGTTGATTAATCAATTAATAAAGTCCATATGAAAGGCTGCCCATTTAAAAAACTCTTTATTATACATGTTGGGGGGAAAAAAATATCAATCCAACAAAAAATGACCAAGATTGGGACTTTTGAAAATATGGTCCAAATTTGGTCATTCAAAAGTCCATAGTTATTTGTTTGTTAAGTTTTTTGTTGTGTTTTTTTTAAACTCATATTTTTTTCCCATCATGTATCATATATTGAGTCCTTATAAAAAATATTGAGATGAAATCAAAACAAAAAATGCATTTGAATGTTAATGCAGAACATAAAATATAGTCCATATGTCCACTTTAAAAGTTCATTACTATATGATTGGTGTATGTTTATTGAATTTTCCCCCTTAATAAATATTTTTATTCAAGTCAACAATGTTAATCCATAAATATTTTTGTCAACTTGATGATTTTACAATGTGTTTGTGGCATTTGAATAGAGTACACCATGTAGAAAGTCCATAAGGTTGCAAAAAGTGAGCCATTATAGCTTGCATCTACCCTCTTGCTTGATAATCCCAAGTCCAATTGAACTTATTCCTCTTGAACTTGTTGTTTCCTTTTGTCCTTTACATGTTGACGAGACTTTCTCCCTTTGGACGAGGAACCTTTTGTTTTTGCCTTTGTGAAAATTTTCCAACTTGCCTTGAAGGGAGATTCTTCTCCCTCCACCAACTCTTTGATATTCCTTTCATCATTGAAGTTCAAGGGTTCGCCCATAAGCTTTGTTCCAAGCTCTAAAGCTTCAACATTATTGCTTCTTGTACTTCCTTTTCCTTTTCCTTTTTGCACTTGTTCATTATCACTTGTGTTAATTTTGGATTCATCTTGCCCCTTTTCCGTCCAAGGCTAGTTGGAGTCTTGTTTTGATACCACCTATGTCACACCCATATTCCACCATAGCATGTTTCTATGCCCATAACCTCTTAGAATGCACACACTTAAACCACATGCACATGGCCTTAACCACGCATTGTTTAATCCTCGCCTAAAACCTTGATCTCATATTAACTCATTATTTAAGGTGATTCCCTCCGACCCCAAGGTAAGTTTTGACCTTGGGGTTGTGAGCTTATTCAACATTAGGGTTCCAAAAAACAAAAAAAAAACTCCTTGAAAATTTTGTAAGGTTACTTTTCACAAACAACATTTAATTGAAACAAATTTAAGGGTAAAGAATTGAATAGTTCAATTTTAAATAATTCTTGTGATGGTGGTGATTTTTCACATGCATGCATAATTGTGTATCAATATTTTGGTTTATAGCTAGAAATGTAAAAAATCCCACAATGAATTTCAATGGACAACCAAACATTTTTTTTGACAAGATTATTTCTTGCACATATGATTTGCACCTAAAGCTAGACATTTCAAGAACACATTGAACATAATGTTTTTTCCAAATGATTTTTAAAATGATTCCTTTGCCTTGAAGCCTTTTCCTTCAAAATTTCAAGACTTTGAATTTTTTGTTTGATTTTGGTTTTTCATCAAGTTCACCCAATGAACATGTCATAGAAGGGGACATGTTTTTTTTATATAAATTTTTGAAATCAATTGTATAACTTTATGCATTCCTTTTGTGTACTTTAAAAAAAATGTACTCTAGACCATTTTTTATATAGTAGTTTAAAGGACTCAAAATGACATTTACATAGTAGCCAAATTATTTTAATATATATTTATTAATTTAACAAGACATCATTTTATCTATTGGCATACAAAAATCCACTACAACTATAAGAATGTAAAATTAAAAAAAATCTAAAGTTGTCCTTTGTAGTATTTAAATATAGGTCATTCGTTTTTAGTACCATATTCATGAATACACCCTCATAGATTTTTGAATTGGTCTAAAGTTTTTTTGGCTTGAGCCCCTAAGCTTTGTTTTGTAGCTTAATCACAAATTTAGACTTGGGTTCCTTCAAGTGGTGACTTTGTTCATTCACAACCCTCCACCCACTTAAACTTGGGTTCCTTCATAGTTGGCACTTTTGGCCACTCACAACCCTCCACCCACTTTGGCACACCTATGTGTTTTGTGCCAACTTACTTTGTTGGGATTCAAACCTAACTTGACACTTGGTGTCATGTAACCCATGCCACCATGGGGGCCACCCCTTGGTGGTCTCAACATGAGCCCAACTAGGCAAATCCAAGGCATGGGTCTTGCCTAGAAAGGCATGTCACCTTGCTACCCACCTACTACCTAGCCTAAGGTTCCTATCTACCCATTTACGTCCTTCCTACCTACCTATTACCTACCCATACCTATTTATGTACCAAGATTTAGAATAAACATGTCAAATGAATAATTTGACAAAAGACTATGTTTTGAAGTTGTAATCCATTGGTTAAGGACTTGGTTTATTTTTGTGAAGGTGGTGTTCAACTTTTCATATTTGCAACCTGTTCATATGGTTAATTAGCTAGGTTAACCTAGTATATATTAGGTGGATGTTGTACAAAAGGGTTCAATAAGGTTAGGGCCTTATTTTGAAAATGGATCAAATGATTGAAAAAAAACCCATCATTCCAACATCTTTCAATGTCAGAAGGTTGGGAAAGGATAGGGGCTCCCATGAATAGTTTAAGGAAATGAAAGCTTGGCTACACATTTTGGATCCCCCCCTTGATTTGTGTTATCGCAAGAGCAACACCTTAGGAACGTGAAATGTGGCTAGAACATAAGAATCATTGCATTTAGAAGGGGCCTAACCTTTTGGAATCCAACCATCCCATTGACATATCCCAAAGATTAAATGCATAGGGAACATTGTAATTTTAAAATCCCCCTTAACTTTTACCGCATAATCCAAATGGTGAGTTGAGCCTAATTTGTTTTGTTGAAAATTGCAAAGTTTAAAACTACAACAAGAGTCAGCATATATGGAACTCACACATTTAATGAACAAACCATTATGTGGCACTATTTCCTTGATCACAAATTAAAACCTATGCATTGAATTATGGGTGGGGATTTTAATGCCACAAAAAATTAAGGCCACTTGAAAAGGCTTGGCAATAAATTTATGCATAAAAAAGGAGTGGCACAACATCATTTACTTTTTAATAAGGTTTGGTTGCTCTGTTTTGGCTCTTGAATAATTTTTGAAAAATGTTTCAAAAGGAATTCACCTTTGATAATGAAATATCCAATATGCAATTTTCCCAATCCAAAATTGATAAATTTTTATGTTTCAACATAGTTGGATGAAAAGGATTGTGAAGGGGGGAAATTCTTTTTTTTACCCAAGTGGAATTCATTAGGTCAAAAGATAGTTTTTATAATTTCATCCATGATTACAAACCTTCAAAGTCTTACCAATGAAAGACTATGTAATTGATTTAGACTTCGCTTATGTCATTTAGTCATAGTCATGATTGTAATCATTTATATCATTTCATACCATTTTTATGATTATAGTCATTGATGAATGATCATGATTTTGAAAGGTCATGCTATCATCATCATAAACATACTAGGTTTCATAAGTTTGGACAATTTCATGTGAAATCCAATTTTCATAGGTTTGTACACAAATTGCATATGAATTCCATGCTATGGTTAATATGAATGCTATTTGTGTACATGTTCAATATTTTGAATATTCAAATAGATGAAATATAGTTTTTGAATGACATACGTGAATGTTTATGTTTAATACATAAAAATTGCATAGTTTAATGCAAAATTAATTACATCATGATAATTGCAGGAATTTAATTTAATTGTAAATTGTATATACTTCACATCTAAACATCATCACAAGTAGAAAAGACACATCATTTATATAAAAGTAATATATACATTTTTCGTGCCATTTTTACCTTCTGAAGCCCATGAATTTTGGATAAACATACTGTTTTATGATTTTCACACATATTTTATTGAAATTTCATGACATTGGAAGTCTATGATGATGGTCATCAAATTTTGTAATATTAAATTCAACATTAATCATGTAAGATGCATCAAATGGTTGAGATTTACTTTTTAAAATACAAAATATAAGTTTTTAAAATAAATTTTTGTTGCCATGTGACAACCCAAACAAAATTCAAAATTTGTCATCCATTTATGAATTGCCAAATGGCAACCTATTTATAATTTAAAATTATATTGACCACTTATGGGCTACCATACCATAACCAATCCTAGGTTACTTAAACTGAAAACAAACCTATAATAAATTAAATAAACTAGCTAAACAAGAAGTTTAAATAATCCTTCGGTTGCAAGTGTGAAAACTTGAACCTTTCATTTTTATTTTGAAGGTTTGAATCCTTAACCATTACACCAGAACTTTTTATTTGTAACATAATTATTCATCACAAAGATATAAACATTAACATATTTTAGCTAAGATTAACTTAAGCCACCCTAGGTTGACTTATATTGATTTAGGTTAGCCTAAGTCACCCACCAAATTTAACTGAAGTTTCCTTATGCTATTGTAGATTAACCTACTATACCCTAAAACTATTTACACTAAACTAGGTTAGATTTAAGCTAAATTTAAATTAAATATAACATCTTTGGAAAAAATAAATTACATATTTTTTTTGATTAATGATAAATCATAATTATGAACATATTATTCTTAAATGCATGCACCTTAGCAACAAATTCTTTTCATATAAAATTTTCCTAGCCACTTGACATGTTTAAACTTCAATATGTTTTGTTATTTGATCAAACATTGTTTTGAAGTCAAACTATGTGCTTTAATCACATAATTGTGAGCTCTATGATATGACCTAGTCATGTAATCATAAGCATGATTAAGGACATGAGTGCATGAGCAAAACTTAATTGTATTCACAAAAATGTCCAAGTCTTGGATGTTGTGTTTTAGGACAATGATTATTTAATTGCATCTCTTCCTTTTATGAAAGGTTTTACATGATAGGATTGGTGGATGAAGGGGTAATTAATGCCCAATTAGAATGTTGGGAAAATATTCCTTGTTAGGTAATTAGATTGAATATTATGTTCATGTTTCAAATTTCCCTCGAAGAAGTTCAAATTGCCATTGTTGCTTGGCCTTATGGCAATACTCTTAGCAATGTGATGGGGTTGGCCATGGAAATTTTCCTAGAGAACTTAGAAGTTCTTTCCCTTGCCTTTCTAAATGCATTTTCCACCATGCTTGAGGAGGACATAACCTTAAAATTGATCAACAAATGATTAGTTACCCTAATGTCAAAATTGAGGGATTGAAAATTTGAAATTGGGAATTAGAGGCCCATTATTCTCTTCGGAAACATCTACAAGGTATTTTGAAAAAAAAATTGGCCACAAGAATACAACTATATATTATTTGCTTGAAAATTAATCTCAACCAAATATCATTTGTGATTGGGCAGTGCATTTTGGATAACAATTTATTAGCTAGCATCCCCCACAATTAAAATTAAAGGTGAGCATGGTCTTTCTCTTTCATCCAGTAAAATAAGGATGCCCCCTTGCTTCTTATCTTTTCATTCTTGCCATTCATGTCCTTGGTTATGTCCTAGAAAATCCTAGATAGAATATTTACAGTTTATTTTTTTTAAATGGTGGGATTTTATGGCGACCAATCATCTACGGATGACGTGGCTATGTACCTCTAGGGATTTGTAATTCACTTGGACTAAGTCAAAACTGCCTTATATTTCTTTTGCAAAGCTTTTGGGGGTAAAATAAATTAGGGTACATCAATAATAATCTAAACTACTGATCACCAAAAAGTTTGGGATTGGGGTCAAAATGATGGGTTGCTTTGGGTGCTTGAAAATAAAGTGCTCAAATATTTGGGTATCCAATTAAAGTTTCACCTCCTTCATGAAGCTAATTCCAACTAGGTAATTGATATTTTCCTTGAAATTTGGGCTAGATGAATGAAAGCATAATCAAGTATACATTTCGGGATTCTTATTAGCATAATGGATTTAATAGTCATAACATAAGCCTTGAAGTATTAAAATTTAAAATGTTATTTATTTCAATGATCAATATGAACATATTTTGATTTTATGATAATGATTTCAATAGATTCTAAATAATACAAGTATCTATGCAAATAGATGAAAAATTAATTTTTTCTATTTTCTTGATTAATGGAAGCTTAAAATATATTTATGTATTCTCAAATTTTTGAATTGAAAAATAGATAATATATCAAACCTATACTATAAAAATATTTTTGACACCATATTCATTAGGTAGGTCCAAAAGTACTTGTTACATTTATTATGATATTAAAGTTTTTCAAACTTTGGATACAACTTACTATACATTCAACAAACAAAGAAAGTTGATAAATTCAACTAATCTTTTCACTTTCATTGAAAAGTTCAACCTTGCAGTGGATTGTTCCAAATAGGTTATTGAACATCTTTAATTTGGCACAATTATAGGTCACAAAAGGTGGTCACCTTCATTTGGCTCACCTTGAACAATGACCTCCTAGTGGGCACTTGGCTTGGTGCATGGGTATTGATCCTTTTGTTACTTTACTTGCAACACTCAAATTTTGGAATCCCCTCAACATTGCTTAACAAACTATTTGAAAACATTGGTGGTGTAGATGACCTTCCACAAAGTCTAGTGCAAATGGGGAGCTTTTAAAGAGCTCATTGATTCTTAGCCCCATGTGTTGTTTAGTGATATAATTGGTGCTAATGAAAAGGAATGCAGACCCCCCCCCCCTTCATCATCCATCTTATGTTGCATAGACTTTAGACATTCTTAGATCTTTCATCATCTTTTAACTTTGGGTTGAGAAATGTTGATTGAGGTTTAAAGGCAACTATTCTAATAGCAAATTCGTTAGGCAATTTTGGTGTTCAATTATTGAGGTTGGGGTGTATGCACTCTAAGGTGGCTCATTTTTGGTAGATGTTCCACTCTCTAAAAGTCCATACAGTAGTGTTAAAATGGTAGTTTATTTTGATATCATTAATTTAGTGGGGAATTACATAGTGGTTAATGAACTAAAAAACCCATATGAAAATAAGCCATTCTAAAAAATTCCTTAATGTACATGTTAAAAAAAAATTTGAAATCCACCCAAAAATGATTATGATATGGATTTATGAAAATATGGCTCATTTTAGGCCATTCAAAAGTCCATAACTTTTTTTTGGTTAATTTTTTTCTAGCAATTTTTTTGCACATATGTTATTTTTGTTTTAACATATCATATATTGCGTTCCTATAATATATCCCAAATAAAATTCATACACAAAAATGCATGTATATAGAGGCACAAACAACAAACCAATCCATATTTTTCAATTTCAAAGGTCCATTACTATATATTTGGTGTATATATGCTGTAATTTTAAAAAATAAATGTCTTCTTTTTCAAATTGAAAATCTAAATCTAGCCACAACTTTGGAAAATTATTGTTGTTATGCCATGTTAATGTAAATGCACACCACTTTGCAAAAAACTAGATTGTGATGTAAAAAATGAGCCACCCTACCTTGCAACCACTCATTGGTATGGCCTTTTAATGTGTTTTGGTGAAGCACAAGGTGCATAAAGAACTTAGTAAACATGCTAAATTTGACAAAAAAATTAAATTTGTTTGGTGTCATACATGGATATCTTTGCTTGTGGGACAACATTATCAAATGAAAACACACAAATGAATAATTAAACAAGGGGTAATTTAATGCAAAAGAAGAATGATGAAAATTCAAATATTATTTGCAAAATCCTTTATGCTACTATATTCTATGATTAATTTAAACACAATATCTATGCCTTGGTAGCCAAGGCCGACATAGCTCAATGTCAAACCATGCTTCGTGTTCCTTGGTGTGCTTTGGAAACTTAAGAAACAATTTGTGTGCAATGTTTTTATGTGTTTGATTTTGTTAGTTTTGATAGTGAAATGGATGTTGATTTAGTAATGCATGACAAAATATCACTAATTTGGTTTTTTCCACATCATGATTAATATAAAATACAAGATCAAATGTCTTGATAAACATACCAAATAATTAAATACATATATTTTGAAATAGATCCAAATGGTTTGAAAATGAATAGTTTTGATCACAAACCTAGCTTACATGTTGATAATAACTAAATGAAAATTTTAGTTCAAATTTAAATAAACTATGAACCAAATATCCAATTTAATTCTACAAATGTGGAAGATGTTGTTGAACACATGTTATAACGTATTGTTATTAAATTTGAATGATTGTGCACCATAGGTCAAAAAAATTCCAAACCATCTTAATGCATTTTCTATTCATGAAGGTTTTCTAATCAAGCATTTTTGGCAAAACTTTACAACTTGGCAAAATGTTTTCCAAAAAATGAAAACAATGAAAATTTTGTGATTTTTAGGGACGTTTCACCATTTTTTGAAATTAAAAAATTAAAATAACCACATTTAAACATGGGCATTTCCTAGGTCACCACTTGTAATATTTCTATGAAACTTTTACGTTTCACTTTGGATAGTTGCCATTTAATGTTAATTAATGGTAAAGATCCTTTCTAGTGGACTTACTTGAAAAAAATGAAACATTTAACCTTGTTTCCAATGTTACAAAAATTGCACACCCAATTTTTAAAAAATAATCTAACTCTTGATTTTTAAATGATGAAAACGTTCAAAATTCAATAACTTCTACATTATAGGTTTAAATGTTAAAAAATTACCTTAGAGTACCCCTAGTCATCAATAGTTTCCCAAAGATACCCAAGAACAAAGCTAAGGACCCATGGTTTGGGAAATTTCAATATGAAAAAATAAACAATACAAACAAACTACCTTTGTTCACAATAGGATTGATTCAAGGTACTAACATGATGATATAATATTTGCCATATGAATAATAATTACATCTTGTAGGGGAACAATTTTTGTCAACATTTTAAAAAATTAAATTGTGAATATTGATTATGAAGTTTTTTTAAATGGCATGCTTGATATATATATATATATATATGACTAGCTTTACAACTTTTCATGCCATATTTTCCAAAACAAAGTTGTGTACTATCTATTTTTCAACCTTAAAATTTTCCTTTTATATATTTATGAAATTTTGTACATTTTTGATATAACACTTGTCCTTTTTTTGTGTTAGAAATATGAAACCCACACTTTGACACTTGAGGTTCCATAAGGAATATATGCTTATGCTTTTTCATAATTAGTTTCATTAGAAAATACATGTAGAGATGTTTTATCGTACTATTGGCATTTGATTTTAGCTATTTTTGCACCATTTAACCAACTTGAACAAGAAATATTAATCCTTTTTTTTCAATTTGTCGAATTATAGATTGACAAAGTTATCAAAATGATTTTTAAAATTTTAATTTCTAAGTTATTTTGACTTGAGCAATTAGAAAAACACTTTGATAAATAAAACTTGTTATTTTGATTGACTTAATTGAGATATTAGTCTTTGTTTGATTTGATGGAAGTTTGTATATATTCTTAATAATAATGATTGAATGAATAGTGAACTTTCTTCTATTCGACATCACCTAAAATCAAGGGAACACTAAAATCCAATATAGAACATGTGTAGCAAAAAAAATACTATATAAAACCAAGAAAGACCATGATGTGCTTGATTTATATAGAAACAAAATGGAATTACAAATATTGAAAATTAGATTAAAATAAGTAATTTGTATGATGACAAAATCTTTTAGTGTTTTTAATCATGTAACATTTAAATTAATCAAAAGGTAGGTGGTGATGGACTAGATCTCTCCTTGGAATTCTATTTTTGAACACCTTGGAATCATTAGGCTTGACGAATACAACATCCCATACACCCAATTTTTAAAATAATCCTTTGCCTCATAGAAATTAAACACAACTTTCACACAAATTTATCTAGATTCCCTTTCCTTAAAACATTCCCAAAATGTGTCATTCCCTAGAATGTTTCTCATTTCAATTCCTAAAATTTGGACCTTTTGAAACTACAACAAAAAATTGATCATCCCATTTTAATTTTTTTAAAATGGCAAAACATACTCTCACACATTCTCAACACCTTGAATCATAAACAAGTTGGTGATAGGACCTTGTAAGATCTCCAAAAAATATGACTTGTTAATACCCTATTCCATTCAACATTCCTTACTTCCATTCATCATTTCTTCATTACCACACCCATGATTTTATTAAACAATTTGTCTAGATATTTTTAGGCTTTAAGGACATAATGAAAATCTTTTTAAAAACCTAATTACTTCTTTAAAAAACACAATCTACTTCAAAAACACCTCCTTTGCTTGCAACAAAACAAGATTAAAAACATAGAAATAGAACATTTAGCTTTTCTTTCTTGGTGGACTCCCTTGTTCTTGAAGATCCAAAACCACCTCCTTAAACATTCTTTTTGATCATATCTCCTACCTCAATAAAATCCATTTCACTAATCACGACTACATGCACCAAATCCAATATTAATAAGGAAGCAAACACAATTGATAAGAGGAACAACATGCACCACACAACACCAAAAATTAACAGCAAACCTAATGTCCACTTTCCCTTCCTACATTCATTAATTGGATGTCCATAACTTACAAAACATAAATAGAAAAACAAAACACTTCTATTTTGAAGAAAATAATGTACTCCCTTGCTAACCTCTTTTGTTAATCATGTTTAAAATGACTTAAACCAACAATAACCTATCACAAATTGGGGCACTTTATGTTTCCCCTTTTTGATTTTCCTGTTAAGGCTCCTTTAGGTCACACATGGTTGACAAATCAACTCCTTATTTTTTATTATGCAATTATTAAGTAATATCATGCCTTGCTTTTTATGAGTTTGAAAATGAAACTACAATGATATCAATAATATTTTGAATTTTGATGTTCTTAATTATTGTACTTAAAAAAAGTTTTAGCAACATTTTTGAAACAAGTTTTTGTTTTTGTTTTTATTTATATAATTTTGATATGTAATTTAAATGGTAGTTTACTTGCTTTTTTAGTTTGATAATTAATTTTGTAGTTATAATTTAGTTATGATTTTTCAAAGTTCTAGAGCATGATTCCTAAAGGGGCCACAATAATTAAGAATACAAAAATCGTAATGACTTTTACCTATTTTTATTCCAATAAAAACTTAAGGCCATATACTTTGAAATGCAATGAATAAACATGAAATAATAATAATCTATGGTTGTGAAAATATTTAAAGGAAAGGGCCTAGGAATATTATTGGCCAATTTTTGTTCCTTACCATTCCCTGAGGGTGTTCCTAGTGATACCACCCAATCATACTTTCATTTGACTACTAATAGCAACCCACTCAAACCAATCAAACTATCTAGCTAATAAGAAATTGAAAGCATGCAACATATATGATTTGACTATATATTTTAAACTGATCTAAGGCTCCTATAGGGCTTTAAAAGCTATGCATTTTTTAAGATCGTAAGGGTAGTCTTGAAGTCGATTCCCTGGATTTGGTTGTTGTATGTCATCCAAAGTTTTTAGGTGAAGGCCACATCTAGAACACGCTAATGGAGATGCTCTTACCAAAAAAAATTTATTGGTGTGGTCATGGTGGTGGGCACATAAAGACACAACACATTGTTGCAAGAGAATGTCCAAAAAGCTTTCTCACATCCTATATATTCTAGATAAAATAGGGGGTTCCACCCATCGCACACCCTATATACTAGGAACAATACCTAAAGAAAAAAATATAGAAAAAAATTATAATAGAAAAGCACTCCAATTGGTAATTGAAAAACCCTAGAAATTGGGTTTTACTTGTGTTTAGAATGGATCCTAAAGTAGCCACCACCACCGCTAAACATCAAAACTTGTGCCTTTTCTCATTTTCTAATCACAGAGTGCATTATATATGTATAATATTATTATCATTATATTGTTTTTTGATCACAAAAAATCATACATTATTCTCACCACCTATTCTAAATTTGTTTAACATCACCACCAACCCTAGTTCTTTTGCATAATAGAATATGGAATACATCAAATATGTGCCTTCTCCTTGAAGTTTTCTTCTATTGATTACAATAGCTAGTACCTATTGCTTTTTATTTACAACTTTTAGTTCTTATGTGGAGTCCCAATTTCACTATTGTGGAAAACTCACAACAACAACAACAACAACAAAATTTATAATGAGTTTTTTTGGTTACTACCAAAATCCACCACTTTCCCAACAATTCAATGTTTTCCTTGTTCTTTTTGGTCATGACTTATGGAGACTCTTTGGCAAACTAGCTATAATGCATGTTTTAGTAAGTCCTAGCTAGGTTGCAAGTGAAGTTGGAAGTCTCCCAACATCACCCCTTTTTGCAAACGCTCTTCTCATTCTTGCTTCTAAACTACAATTTTGCTTAAAAAACACCATAGACCCCATAATGACAAGAAAATTGTATTGTACTTCAAAAGTTTGATCAATTGTTGTACCAAATTAGTCTACATGGTTGTTTACTTGCCTTTGTAAAAAGACCTTTGACCAAAAACTAGTCAAGTAAAAAGGAAAGGCCTCTACTTGCTTTCACTAAATCATCTTCTCTACCACCATGACCAAGCTTTTAAAACTAGATCACAATGGATTACTTTACAAAAAACCAACAATTGTTAACTCATTGATTGGAGTAATCTCCCACAATAACTTGTCATTCAAACACGAACTTTAGAATTTCCTTACTTTTTGATATTCATGAATTATATATATATATGTTGCACCCTTAGCCAATTGTTTTTCAAAGTTATGAATCTCCAAGTGGATGAACTCCTACGAATTCAAGCTTTTTTAAAATGCCTTTGGGTTGGGAAGTAATAACACTTTAGTTATTAACCTTTTAGTTGACCACCAATGACTGACCATTGTGCTCAATGATCTCCTAGCAGTAAAGCAACTTATGGAGATTTGTTAACATCTTTAGGTGTAAATAAAACAACAAAAATAGTAGTTTGCCCCTACCCACCCACCAATTCAAAGCACTAAGTTAATGTTCCAAAATCAAACATATTACTAAATCCAATCCTGGTATACTATTATTTTGATTTTTTTTTTTTTTCCAATTTGAAGTTCATTTATAAAGATGAAAACAAAAGCTCCACAAAAAAATGTAAGGGAATCTTACAATTTTGGACACATGACATATTTAACACATTTTGGACTTTGATTGCTCACAATTGAACTCTTATAAATTTGGCTCCAATTGATCACTGTTAGAATATAATTTTAAATTAAAGATTGTAAGTTAATCCCAAGGAAATATTAAGGACAAAGAGAAATATTAAAATTGTTAAAATTGTTAAAAGTCCAACCTCTGATTTAAATTCATCAAACTATTAGTATTTATAGTATTACTATTTGGTAACAAACTTCATAAAATGTTGTAGATACAAATTGAATTTGGTGGCCATTAGGTTGTCAAAACATTTATATTGATTTCTCCAAGAATCTTGGGAATAAGAAATCAACCATTAATTTAAAAAAAAGAAAACCCTAAAGGACAACTTAAATTTGAAGGATAATTTGAAACTAATTGAACCTGGTGGCCACTAGTTGTCAAAACACCTATACTAATTTCTTTAAGAGTTTTGAAATAAAATGTCTAATATTAACTTTTTTTTTACAGAAACCTTAAAGGGTAGTCTAAATTTGAAGGATAATTTGATACACAATGTCAAATCCTCCTAATATTAGAAGTTCTGTGATTGTCTTGGTCAAATATGCAACAATATTGGCACCATTACAAAATAAAACATTGAGTGGCCAACATCATTTTCTCCTTTTCATAATTACAAACAACATCGTGTATTTTGCAAATAATGATATAAACCAAATGCACACAAAAGTCAATACCAAAAAATGAGCATATATCAAAACATACAACAATATATAAAAGTAATAAAAAAAGGAAAAAAAAGAAAAAAAGGAAATGGAACTATTCAGATTGCATACTTAAAGGGGGTTGGTTATTGCGAACATCACCATTATCATTATCCATATGTCGTAGGAACCAAAAATAATTTCTTGAAGAGGAACTTGAATGAAGCTTAGAATACTTGACCATAAAGTCATAAAGAACTTGAACTATTTTGGCCAATGGGAATCCAACCAAGGGTGGCCACAAATGTGATGCCAGGTCCAACCATTGCACCTTATTCTTTGACAACATCTATCCCTTGAATGATTCAAGAAAAAAACTAGTGGGTGCAAATTTTTTAAGGTGTACCAAAATCTAGTCATAGCGTCACATTTTTTGGTTTTTTGACCTAGTCCTTTTTTACCATGTAAAGACACATTTATGGATGATTATGATAGAATTTCGAATTGTAATAGTTTAAAATATAGTCCTTTTAAAAATTTTGACAACTTTTGATTCATTGTTTTTTATGGGGATCAAAATATAGGGTAAAAAAGGATTATAGTAAGGACTAGGCCCTTTTTGTCCTATGTGGCACACATTAAAAGATTTTCACTTTAGTCCATTTTGGATTCCAAAGTGCCTTGTTGGGTCCATTATTAATCAACAATGTTTGATCCTCCTTCCCATAAGGTTACCCACAACAAACACAATACACACATTTCAAATCCTTTGAATAATAATGGGACTCCAATGAAATTTCACCAGACATTTTGGAGCAGTGTTCACATCCCCAAATGAAAACAAATAGATCCAAGAAATTTTCAGGCATGATCATCGGAAAAATTTTCAGCAAATCCTCAAGTTTCATACAAGACCAAATTATGATGTGAAACTTTTGAAATGCTTTAGTAAGAAAATTCTCCACTCCAGCTATGACTTCCATTTTGGTCTTGTCAACATTTCTTCCAATCACTTTACCATTCTCTTAAAGAATAACCAAAAGTGGGAAATAACACAACACACCATTGATGTTTAAAACCAACAACTTTTTAGGTTCTTAAGGCAACAAATGTAGACGTGAACACATTGAACTGCTTTTGACCAGTGTAGCTAACTTGGAAGAAACATTGAATTAAAATAACAACAAAATCTGTTAGGAAAATGAATTACACATGCTTGAAAAATAATGTGCTTTCAAGAATTACAATAATAAATTGATGGCGAAATGTGCATGTGCTAACAATAAATATTTTTTTGCATTAAATATAGAAGACAAAAATCCATGACTATTTTGATGTAATAAAAAATATAAGGAAATTTAAAGTGACAAAATGAAAGACATTCCAAAAGACACACCAATTCTTTGTATTGCCTCAAAAAAGACAATTAATTACTAGGAATAACTTATGATCATTAACCAATTGGAATGATTGTAAATATTATGATTTTACACATGAACAACAAAAATGGATTTAATCCAACATCATGCCATTAAACCCTTTTTTTTTTAGTTTCAATTTTTAAAATACAATCACACTAGGTTTTGTTTAGGTTTAGATGATAGTACTTGCATAAAGCTTGAGAATGACATGCACAAAATAAATTTTTTTTTGTTGTGTTGTTGCCTAACCAAATAAGTTGTTTAAATGTTTAAAAGAAAGTTAAGTTTATTTTTTCTAGCAAAGTTTACTTCATATGCTTGGCTACTTCATTTGCTTGGCAAATAAAGTGAGGAGAACCTTGTGTAAGCTTTGACATAAAAGCCTTGCCCAATCTTGATGAAATAAGTCTTCTTAAACAAATGCTCTTATTCAAAGAAAACACATTTTTTTCTTGAAGTTATTTCCATCTCCCTTTGTTTTCACCATGGTACATCTTTTAGCTACTCCTTGTGCTAGCAAATTACAAACCATGTTAACAAAGTGATGAAATTAAATTTGATTCTTTAAATGAAAGAAATATTGCATAAGTAGGTAATTCAAAGGAACACACATAGATGTAAAGATGCTTTATGAAAATACCTTGCTAATTTGATAGAAAGGCTTGAAATGATAAAATGCATAGCTCTTTTTTAAGTTTTTAATTTTCCAAAACGTCTTTTAAACTTAAGCTTGAAAAAATAGAATGTTTGGAAGCCATTCAACAACCGATTTGAAGTAATTAATCAATTTTATGTAATAATAATAATTGATCATGATATAATAACCTTTTTCATGCCAAATCTTGACTTCTTTTTATTGTATTTCTTTATTGTCATCGATATACTTAATCAAATTGACAACTTGTATTGCCCCAAGGTCTGTATAGGGTTGCACTAGTATCGACTTTTGTAAACATACTAGATTGGTCTTGATAGGGGCGAAGGGGGGCAGGGGGTTGCTTTTATCCCTATAGTACTAGGTATTGGGTATTTTTTAAAAACTTTAATATTAGTTTGATATTAGTATTAGGTTCAAGGTTGATTTTTTGTTGGTATATGGTAGGTATAAACCTGATATTAGTATTGGATTAAAACAAATATATATCTGATATTATCTCAAGTCCCATACCAAATTGGTCCTAACATAAGGCTAATATTACTTTAGGTCATAGTCGATTGGTAGGTTTTTTCATATCAATATTGATCCTAATATCATATACCTAAGTTGCACCCTATACACCAATACAACATTGATTTGTACATTTTAATTGGCTGAATGAATCTTGATAAATATGTGAATTAATGTCCTTTTAAGAAAATGATGAGCATTAAACTTGTTTACCCATGAACTGGTTGAAGAAGCCACCATGAATTCATGAAATGCCCAACAAAACAACCGAAACACACCATGAGGAAGAAACAAAACTCCCTCCCATCTTATGAATCCCACTCCTCCTAGTGTTAGAAAACTGGCCAAGAGCTTTCCGTGTGAAACAAATTAGTTGTGTAGATTATCAGATTCTTCTGCTTTGCAATTTAAGCTCTTCACATGGGCTGCCCATTTTGTCTAATAAAACTAAGATATAATTTTAGTCTGCCCTCCTCTGAGTAATGCTAGATATGAGGAGAGGTTGTTGTCCCACATGGGTGTCCCTCCCTTTAATATACCTACAAAGAGCAGCCCCCCTTTGTGCTTTCTTTAGGATGTAGCATCCAAAATGTCCTGTTACAAAACTTACAGGTATGCAATGTGTGCATCCGCAAAGGAATTCGTTTCATGGTCACTTGCCCGTCAGGAAAGGACTAGAGAACAATGAAGAGCTCATTTAGTCCCGCATTTTGAGAAATGTTACCATAGCCTAGGGTCAGTTTCCACATAGACAAAACAAATAATTATTTTTTTCAAAAAATTAATTCGTTTGTAAAATTTGAAATTATTGAATTTTCCATGATCTATTATGATATTTTCACATGAGTAATGAAATTATTCAAAGTGTAGCCTATGATAATTATGATGATTTTCAACATGTCAACTTCATATTTTCACAAAAATTCATTTCACTATTTTGAGTATTATTTAATGACGAAACTGACCTTAGGGTAAGGTATTGTGAATTATGAGCTCATTTTTTTCTTTTTTGCAACTTCATGAAACATTTCCTAATTTGAAGTGTTGCTGGTTTGAACTTTGAACTTGCCATAAGGGGCAAAACTGTTATGGCATAAGCTGCTTGTTTTCGTTGAAAACACTCTGTTTGTGGCTCCAACCCAAACTCACAAGCATGTGGTATGATTTAACTCTCTCTTTATGTGTGGCCAAGCACATACACTGGTACTAAACATTCTATTCTGGTATGCTAAATGGCTGATTACATTTAAATATTCTGAAATACTTAAAGAACTGGCACTGGAGGTTCTTTAAGATTTCAAAGAACCATTGGAAACTGGAATATTCCCCCATGCAAGGGGTGCCATAAAAGTATGATCCTTTTCATGTTCCATGGTTTCTATGGCAACTTGGGCTAAACCTTTCCTTGGTTGGGAAAAGATCAATACCTTGCTGAAAGTAGAAGGTGCAGACTAAAAAAATTGCTTTACTAAGTAACTGTATGATATTGAGATTAACTCAAGTGGCTGAGACAACTTGAGCTAACCATCACTCTCAATGCATGAAAAATTGAAGAAAGAACTTTTAAAAAAAGAATTGTACAATGGATGAAATTTTGAAAAAGGAGATCAAACATTGATTCATTGTGAAAACTTTCAAAAATTCTAAAGCATTGTAACTTCCTTAAAAAAGTGTAACCAAGTTCCCTTTGGCAAAACATGGTTCCAATTTTTCTTCTAGATGGGGAATTTGGTTAGACATTTTTTTTCCTTTGGACAACTTGGCCAAGGAAGGGGATGAGCTGCACAAGAATGGATATTTTCTTGCAGGTGTTTTCCCTTGGAATGTGTATTGATACTCTCCCAGGGATTTTGCAACTAGGAGGAGGATCAAGGGAAGAGATTTAAAAAAAAAAGAATGAACAAGGATCCCAAGTCCACAAAATGTTCATTCATGAAGAGGGTAAAGACCCATGACATTAACAATTGTTAGAATCATTAGTGTGGTTTGGGTTCAGGTATTTAAAAAGAATTGTGGGGTCCAGATCTCATGTATTCGATAAATGGATGATTCACTGGTTCCAAGTTTAGGGAATGTTTTTAAAAACCTTTTAATTTTGAGGTTAAGTTCAATATTTTGGACCACCAATTCTAAGGTTAATGGTTTTAAGCTATATCAGGTTGTCGATTTTGGGTTCACAGTTTAGACCCTGATTACTTATATTCAGCTCATCTTTGTGTAAGTTTCTTTCATTGCAAAAAAAAAGGGGTGTTTATTGGCTCCGCTTATAAACGAGAAGACTAGAGAATGATGTTTTTCTTTAGTCTGACGTTTTGAGGAATGGTCAGGGGTGCTCTTGTTAACTGTGAGTTCAATTTTTGGAACTTAGTTTTTATCCAGTCCTACCTTTTAAGTATGTTCACTGGGTGTTTCTGTGAACTATGTGAATTCTGGGAATTTTGTTTTTATTTTGAGCCATGGAGTGCTAGTGTAAGTTCATTTTCAGGGAGCTTCAACAAACATTTCCAATTTTACCTATTGTGAGTTCATGTTTGGGGAACTCACAACACACTTCCTATCATAAGTGTTGGAGTTCATTTTTGGAGAGCTTCAAGAAACCTTTTAATGTTTCAAATTTGAGTTTGAACTTGCTATTCTAAGGGGCAGAGTGACTTGTTACAATTGATATGTTCCACAAACTACCCACTAATGGTAGTGCCTAGGAAAATGAAATAAAATAAAATAAAGATCAAAACAAACAAAGTGCATTGAGAGCGTGCAGTGAGGCCCCCAAACCTATATCCTAGCCTACACCCTACACCTAAAACCCAACCCCAACCAAAAACACACTAAGACCCACCACGCTGGGTCTTCTGCCAGGTCTAACGGAACCCAAGTTTTCCTAGCTTGGGGCTGGGCCAGATTTTTCCGCACCTAGACCTACTGGGCGGGTCTTGTAGTGGGTCCTCACCCACCTAGACTCACTGGGCCAGGTACTTGGACCTGAACAGAAAACCTGTACCCGACCAACACTGGAAGCAACCACTGCTTGTCTAATTCTCATGTGAATCAACTGTTCAACAGGGGTGTCGATTCAATAGAATTGGAATTGTTAAACACGAAGGAGTCAACTGGGCTGGGCCAATTCTGACTCCTAGCTCACACCCAAGCTGTGGCTTCAGGCAGGGTTTGGCGAATTCCGGCTCCTAGATCACCAAGTGAGATGCTAAACAGCCCCCTAACAAGCTTCAGGCAGGATTTGGCCGACTCCAGCTTCTAGATCACCAAGCGAGAGACGCTAAACAGCCCCTAACAAGCCATGTCCGTAATGATCTCAAATGGCCTCGGTGTAAACAGGGCTTAACTCTAACTAGACAGGAGCTTGGAAGCGGGTTAAACCCTGCCCGCTCTCTAGTACACTTCCTCGATTTAAGGGACCATGTTTTGCACCCTCAAAGTACTGAAAGGAAGTTTTCACATTCGCGTACAAGAGTGGAGAGAGAGAGAGAGAGAGAGAGAGAGAGATGTGTCGGAGATGTCAGAGAGTATGTTTTGAGTTCTGATTTTTTTTGGGGGCGGGCGACAAGAGTTTGAAGAAGAAGATGCAAGTCTAGAGTAGTTTTTTTCTGTTTGCAAGTGTAACGTGTCTCTTTTGTTTGATTGTTGGTGGATTTGGGTTTGTGCAACAGAAGCAGAAGGAGGTAAAGAAGTTATGATCATGATCGTGGTGTTCGGTTCTTCAAGCTCTCAGTTGTGCAGTCCAATTAGTAGAAGCTTTTGTGGGTTGCTGCAGAGGAAGTCTACTAGTCGAATATTACACTTGAAAACTGTGGCTCGAGGATTTTGACACTAGATTGTTTGCAAGCGTTTTGTCGACAGCGAGGTCCTGATAGGGAGCCTTCTTGTTGCTGTTTGTAGTAGTGAGAAAATCAGTCAGGGGGGAGCAGCGGTGGTTGCTTGAAAGAAGAGTGAGGGGTTGCAAGACTCAGTCTTCAGATGCACGATGGAATTGGGAGAAAGCGATCATTGATACATGTTACGTAGATGTTGGAGCGCTGCTGCTGCTGCTGTTGTTTGTTTTTTATCTTTTTGTTTTGCTTGGTGGGTGGTAGCTGCAAATCCACAATCGTTCAAAAGTTTGGTGGAGATCAGAGAGAGAACTTTGCTGTTATGAAATTGTATAAAGAAGTGTTGTGAAGTGAGGTTTTGTTTTGTAAATAGTAATCTGGTGAGCGACCATGGCGACTTTAGCAAGAAGCAACACAGCTGCGGATGGAGAACTGGCCTCCATTTTCGGATTGCAGCATCATAATATGCATGCTACTAGTGCTCATCATGCCACAGGCACAGCAGCAGACTATTTGGTGCAGAACAACTGCATGAGCAGCATGCAAGAAGAGTCTTTCTACAGGGAGTCCCGTTATCCTTTCACTCTGTCTTCCCAGTCATCCTGTGCCAACAACTGCGGCAGTACTAGTGAGAATGCCATGATGCTCCTCGGCAACAAGAGTACTAAGGTGGTGGTGGTCCAGGATCCTCATCCCCTGCATCATCATGCTTACTCCTCGTCCCAAGGGGGCGGCGGCTCTCCGTCTCCTGGAGCTTTGACACAAGGCTCCGGCTCTCCTTTCGAGCTTTTTCGGGCGATTTCACCTTTTACTCCCGCCGCGCTGATCAGAAGCGATCGCGAACCCATTTTCGGAGATTCGATCCAGCAAGCGAGTTCACCTGACGGCCTTGACGGACTGTTGAGGACCATGCAGCAGCAGCAAGCAGGCGGCTTGGAGCATTTGACCGTCGGTTTTGACACTCCATCGCAACACTTCGACCATGACACTCCTCCTCCTCCTCCTCCCTCCTCTTGGACGAACGATCACATGGGTGGTGTTGGATTTCAGGGGCGAGAATCAGATTTGTACCATCGGGGGACTGTTGTGCATCAGGAGCCGACGGCGCTTCAGCAAAATGGGTCGTGGATAGTGCCAGACGGGAGCAATGGGTGGCTTTGTGCAAACTGGAACGCAAGCAGCAGCGGTGGTGGTGCACAGAATCATAATAGTATGACGATCCTCCAACAACAGCAGCAGCAGCAGCAGCAGCAGCACAACTGTGAGCTTGAAGAAGAGGACGGAAATGCAGATTCCGGCAGGGGGATGATCCCAGAACAAAGTCCTTCTTCAATGGGTGCAACAGGTCTGCAACTGGTGCATTTGCTGCTGGCTTGTGCCGAAGCTGTGGCGAACGAACAAGTCAGTCTTGCCCACGTGATATTGGTGCGTCTCAGTTCCTTGGTAGTTCAGCGAGGAAACACAATGCAACGCCTGGCCGCCGTTTTCATGGACGCTTTGGCGGCACGAGTCATGAAGGCCACCGATTCCGGTCCCTACCGAGGCCTGGCAGGCGACATTTCAGTACCCGTCTCCGACATGTTGGAAGCTTACAGCGTCCTGTACGAGAGCACTCCCCTGGGCAAATTCGCGCACTTGACGTGCAATCAGATCTTGCTGGATGCTGTGGAGCGAGAAAACTGCATTCATGTTCTGGATCTCGATATCTGGCATGGAATGCAATGGCCTGCTTTTCTTCAGGTAAAAGAAATTTACACATTAAGCAACCCTCCAAGTACTCATGGATTCAAACCCCAGTTGGTGCATCTCTCTGTGTCTCTCTCTCTTCCCACATCTTGCACCATTCTTGCTCTGATTGTTGATGATCTTCCTCTTCCAGGCCTTAACATGAGCTTCCTCTTCATGAATCCAGGACTTAACTCTTGCCCTTACTCTTCAAGGTTTTGTTCTTGCTTTTTTTCCCATTTGGTTCATCTGTAAACAAGGCCTTCAGCATGAAAATTCATGTCTGCGACAAAAGGGTTTCTCAAATGGTCACAAGACAAGACATGAGATGATGAACTGCATTCGAATCAAGCAGGCTGTTACCATAGCTAATTTTTGGCAGCCAGAAATTCAAGGATTGCTGAACTTCTTGACTGCATCAGACATATTTTTTGGAGTATATACTGCATTCTAAGTAGGAAAAGAATGCCTGCAGGCAGACATGAGAGCTTAAATGTCTCTGTACCATATGTAGGGTTTTTGCCCTCATTTGCAGAGGCTGATCAGAAAGCATTGGGCCTGCAAATCCAGAGAGGAAAGTGATATCCCTAGCTTCCTTCTCACTGGGATTGAAGTGTATTTGTGCAAATGTTCATCAAAACAACTCAGTAGCTGAATTGTTTTGTGCACTTGGGATGATTGCTTGACCTAGGAATTACCCCAGTGTCACTGGACTGTAGGTTGTGTCTTGATGGTGGCTTTTCTTGGGACTTGGATGACTGTTGACTCAAGATGCTGGGATGATTGCTTGACCTAGGAACCCCAGTTTCACTGGATTGTAGTTGGGTCTTGTGGGAATTCACAAATTATGGTTTTGGGACTCACACTCTTCTTGACTTAAGTTGTTACAAACATTCATAGTGAAGTTTGTAAATGTTGGAGAGAATACTGAAACTCTTTCCACTTAAGGTGAGGAGGATTATGGATCCATGCAGATAGCAAACATTTCAGCTCCAGAGGTGTTGTCTGCCCACATTCAACCTTAGTAGGATTCTTGCAGATGACACAGAACATGTCTCAGATCTTGCGTGGTATTGGATTGGCTATATTGGAAGCATGTGGGTGCTGGGAGATTCAGATTTTGTGTAAGGTAACAGATTTTGTGACATGCAGCAAGTGGGGTTTGTATCCATGAGTACTTCCAAGATAGCCAAGGTTCATGGACCTATTAGCTATTGGCTTGAGCTCACATGGAAGACGTGTGTTGTTCAGGCTTTGGCACTTAGGCCAGGGGGGCCGCCTAGGGTGCGTATGACAGCGATAGGTGCAAGCTTCAATGACTTGGAAGTGGCAAGGGAAAAGCTTCAAGAGTATGCCACCAAGCTCCAAGTGCCATTTGAATTCTGCCCCATTGTGGAGAGGCTCGTGAATTTCCATGTTGGGATGGTGCAGCTCCATGAGGGCGAGGTGTTGGTCATCAACACATTCATTCAGCTGCATCGACTTCTGATCAAGGGTGATGAGAAGTTCCAGCAATTCCTATGCGATCTCCGATCGCTGAATCCACGTGTGGTTGCTCTAGCTGAGAATGATGGTGACCACAACAGTCCTGCATTCCTCCACCGCTTTGTTGAGTGCCTGCGCTACTACTCCGCCATCTTTGATGCCTTTGACACATCACTGCAACACAATTCACTGGCTCTCCTCAAGATTGAGCAGATCTTCTCGGGCCAAAAGATCCGAAACATCATTGCTTGTGAGGGATCTGCTCGTGTAGAGCGGCATGAGAGCATGTTGAACTGGTCCCGGCGGATGGAAGCTGCAGGATTCAGGGGTGTTCAGATCAGCACTTGTGCTTTCAGTCAAGCTCACCTGCTTCTCAGCCTGTATTTCCATAGTGGTTTCACTCTCAACTCTGAGCATGGCTACCTGGTGGCTGGATGGTACAACGTGGGATTGATGGGTGTCTCTGCTTGGTGTTGATGATGAATGTTATCACATAATCATAGTGGGTTGTGTAGCATGTGGGTTGTATCTAAGTGTTCTCTTTTTTACTTGTTGCACCTGGATACTGGAAAGTTTAGGGCAGGATCTGATGAAGTGGAATCCATGGCTGCTCTTGGCAGAGTTTCTAGAATAGTTGAGAGATGGTACGACCACGGGATTAATGGGTGTGTATGTCTGTAGAGCCCACACTCATGAAGATGGTAGTGCCTGAAGTGGGACATGATCTGGTGGATCCAGAGCCTCCCCAGCCCACTTCAGAGAAGTGGCTCTTACTTTTGCCTGCATTGTCTGGTAGGCATCATCTCTCTCTCTCCCTGTTTCTAGGATACTACCAAGGTTGTGATGTATGTCATGAGATTTTTGTTTTTTGGTTGGCACTGATGATTGATCCTCTCCAGCTTTCTAGAACTTTTACCAACTCTTTGAAAACTAATTCATGGACAGTTTTTCAGAGTCAGACGTGCACAAATTATTTGTTTTTTTTTTGTTTTTTTTGTTTTTTTGGGGAGGTCTTGTCAAAGTAAGGGGGATCTTTCCACAGCTGAGTTTCTTTGTATGAGAGTGTTGTGGAAGTGTTAATAATATATGCATTTTGCAAGAGTCAGAGGGTACTGTACCCACATGCATTACTGCAATGATCCCAGGGTATTTCAAAAGAGCTGAAAGCACTGCAGGATCTGGTTGTCAATTTTGTGCATCCAGAGTAATCCCATTTCTTTAGACATTAACGTGATTGTACTCTCTAGTTGGAGGTGAGTTGGGTGAAACAAAGCTGAATAGAGTGACTCTATTGTTCCTTCAATTTTTGCCAGGCCTCCTGAAAGGACAAATTCCTTTACAGAGTTTAGCTAGAAAGCTGAATGGAGCATCTCTACCTCAAGAGACTTTGAAACCAGCATATCATGTGGCACTACTCTCACTGCATATCAGTACTTTTAGAAGTGAATATAGAACTTGAATGATGATCAATATACACCCATACACCTGTGTATTTTCAGTAGCCCAGGTTGAAAATGGTGAGGAATGAACATGTTTAGGAGTGCAAATTCTGCTCAGCCAATGGGGAGAGGGTGCATGCAATGATGTTTGTAATTGATTGATTAGAAATTTTGCAACATACCATACCTTAACAACTTCAAGAAAACATTTTGAATATTCACATTATATTGTTTTAGAAAAACACAATTTGTTGTCAAGCAGTGACTTTGGAAGAAAAGATTTATCAACTTTGGGAAATTGTTGTATTGTTGAAGAACAAGCAGAACACTATATTTCGGTGGTAAAGAAGACAAGAAAAGTAGTCTACTAAAAAGTTCAGACTCCTATTTTTGACAAAAAATCGAAAAATTATATTTATGACCTCATTATGAAAGCATTAAGATGTTTATTAAGTTTATGATAAGTTGAATAAAAAGTTTGAAGAACTTTACCATAATAAAAGTAACTGACAAGTATCTTTGAAAATGACCCATTAACAATTGACAACTTTGCTCTTTAAATATTTTTTGATTGAACTTTGATAGATTATGGCTACAATATGCAAAAGTTCAAATTGCATTAGTAATGCAAATTGAAAGCAGAAAAAAATGAAGTCCTACTTTCATTTTCTTGAAAAGTCATTCAAAACTTACAACTGCAAAAACATACATCTATTTGCATGTAAGAAAATTTACTTGAAACATATCAAATGTGTTGCCCTTCAATGTTATTATAATGAATTGAAAGAGCATTATATTCCTCATTGGGATAAATGATATTTACAAATTTAATATATGAAGGCCTACATTACAATTTTACTCAAATTATCCTAACTAGGTAATATAATTATCTACTTTATCATGCTTGCACCCATTGATGACAAAACAATAATATTTTACACACATTAGAAGGATGTCAATTATTCTAACACTCTAATTCTTCAAAATGTTTCTTCCAAAAGAGGTGGATTGCTTTCATGATGGACTAGGACATAGAAGAGTAGTTGCCTGAATGCCAAGTTCAACAATTCACTTTGTTATAGGTAAGGTCAACAAATTTTGTGGTCAATGTAATTTCCATTACAACTTTAAAGATGAGATTTTGAGATTAGATAATAGCAATTGTCAATACAAACTTATAATTTGTGATACTAATGTTAGCCAATGCAAGTTCAATCCTTAACTAGTTTTTGATACACAAATGGAACAAAAAAATTAGAACAAAAAACTTAACCAGATAGCAATTCAGTTTGAACCTACTAACAACTAATACCTAAAATGTTTAATACATATGTTTTATTTTTTCTATTTTTTCTAATACCATGAATTAACACATATCCTATATTAATTATATTTTGATTTTTCAAATAAACATAAACCTATTATAAAGCTAATTAAATTAGAAATTTTACCCAACAACCAGTATATGGGACCCTATACTTTTAGTCACGCATTTTGTAAATTCGACGAAGACCCGTAACCAAACTAGGCATTTCAATGTCAAATTTCAAATTTGATTTATATGTTTTCAACAGTTTAGAACTCATATCTAAAATTATAGAAATGTGCAATGTGTAACAAATTTAGTAGTATATAATGGAGTTACAAATCCTGCACACCACATGAAATAAAATGAGTTTTGTTAGTACCAAAAACAAAAAATTTCAAAGTGGAAATTTGAAATCACAAGGCAAAAATCCTAAGGTGTAATTATATCATCCAAACTAGTAGGAAATGTGGCTGAATTCACCATATATATGTTCCATTAGATTTGTAGTGAACTTAAACAAATTCATCCTAGTAAATTTAACCAGTCCCCTAGTGAATGAAGTTATGGATAGTGAAATCAATTTTTTTTCCTAAAATCTGACCATGTGGCGTCTAACAATTGTAGCCACATGTCATTTTTATTTTAAAAATCATACATATGTGTATATTTATGCATACATGTACATGTTTGCATACACACTTGTCCAAATTCAAACCCATGAGCATGTGGAAGAGGTGCCAACACCTTAATCGTCAAATCACATAAGCTTTTTTAAGCAAAAAGGGATTTTTTTGGAATTTAACATGTTCAATAAAAACATATTGGAAATCCAAACTTGGAACATATTACCAGATTTTGAACAAATCAAATTTATACATGAATTGTGTTTTTAATTAACATATAATCTCAATGTGATGTCAACACATTCATTAAAGCTTTGACAAGGTTATCTTGGTTATATATTATTATTTTTAAATTATGAATTTAAAAAATAACAACTAAACACTCAACCCAAACCCCAAAAAATGACAATATAAATTTTTTACATAATACATAAAATTTGAAAATTTTACAATAATTATTGGTGATGTAACATTTATAAACATATGTTTTAAAATTCAATTTTTCAATTTTAATTCTTAGATAATTTGTTTATGAAATTTTCTATTCTTCTTTCAATGGGAATTTTAAACAAAAATATAGGTCATATTTTTTAATAATAATTTCTTTAGGGTTGTGAATAAAATTTGATTTTTTGGACCTTCCATAAGAAAACCTTTTTTGGGAAATTAAAAAAATTATATCATTGCCATGTAAAAAAGTTCCCAATGGAACAATTACCATGGATTATATTTCAAAGTTTCCATTGATTGCATTTTTGGTGGGAAAATCAAGTTATGGGATCATTAATTAATTTGTGAAGGGTTGTGCAGGAGCCAAATAATTGTTTCCCACTGTTGTAGGAAAGTTACATGAAAAAACTTTAATTGTATATTTTGTTGTAGGAAAGTTATATGAAAAAACTTTAATTGTATTTTTTGTTGTAGGAAAGTTATATGAAAAAACTTTAATTGTATTTTTAAGAAAGTGCAGGGTTTAACATGTCATTATGGTAATATGTTCACATCAGTCTATGTTAATAAAAGTATTCATGCAAAGAAATTAAAAATATTTACAAAACATGGAAATTATAAAATAAATCCATATACATGGTGGAATGACAATTGAAGTGGGTTCAACTTATTTCACCATTAAGTGAATTAAGTTCCCTTTTAAGGCCAAGTAGTGAATGTGTCTAGTGAAATATGCCTTAGTGAAAACATTTAATGAAATAAACCCTTTAATGAATGAGGTTCACTTTTAAGGTCCCTTAGTGAACTAGATATGTTACAACACTCAAATTTTCTATTAATGCAAACAAAAGAAATACAACACATACAAACAAGTAAAAATACAAAGCAAGCTTAGAAAGAAGTTATAAAACAAAAAAAAATCAATCACACAAACCAAAAAGCCATAGAAAGAAATAAACCCATAAGAAATTAAAAAGACACACACAAGCTACACAAACAAGACAATGGACAAAATAAAAAATGAAAAAAAGGATAAAGTTAAGAAACTTACTTTGTTTCAAATTGATATACTTGACAACCAAAAGTTGTGCTTTGAAGGTTTGCATAAGGCGAGAAGGGTGGGGGTTTATCACTTTTCCAAATAAAATAAACAATTTTATCATCACCACTGTACATGAAAAGAACCAAGCACAAGAAGATGAACAACAATGTGAGGGCATGAGGAAACAATTCAAAAACCGAGAGCAATAATGGAGTACTTAAAACAAATATGCAAGAAGTATGCCATCTTTGTATACAAGAAGTCTACTTTCACTAGTAGAAATCAGCCAAAATGTAACCAGTCAATTTACGACTACATGCGACTTATAGTCGTTTGCGACTAGATTTGAGAATATTTGCAACTACAAGACCAACTTTCAACTATTTT
>Ga0116231_10002108_pt1 | contig 41555 bp, 29 predicted proteins | sample S1TSphgellanicum_2_FD_89695 | JGI IMG/M metagenome (GOLD analysis project Ga0116231, IMG submission 89695) | Host-associated microbial communities from peat moss isolated from Minnesota, USA - S1T2_Fd - Sphagnum magellanicum MG | ecosystem: Host-associated > Plants > Peat moss > Unclassified... | reverse complement strand
TTTTTGTCTGTTGTGTGATGTAGGTGGAGTCAATAACATACACAAAAGAAGAGAGAAACATATGTATAAAAATCAAAGAGAAAAATATATATATATATATATATATATATATATATATATATATATATATTTATTTATTTATTTATTTATTTAAAATCCTGCTATGTTTTGGCAATCTCTCCAGGAAAATATTGTCTAAATATGACGACTTTACGATGTTTTTCCACAAGATATGGCAACTTTTGCACATTTTTTTCAAAAAAAATCCTTTGGAGGTTACCCTTCCTTGACACTGGATTTTCTTTTGTCAAAAATGGGGGAAATTTCGCGAGGAAACAAAAACACTGGCACTCTCAAGTAACCTGCAGCACCAGCTTTAATAACCAGAAGTTGAAGGGCTTTAGTTAAATTGACTCTTTTATAGCCTTTAGTGAAAAGGGGGCAGGGGAGGTGCATGTTGGTTAATAATATGAAAGTATTTATTATTACAATGGGTTTTAGATTTTGTTGCTGGTCTAATTATGTGCAGGTTTATGATGGGTGTTTTGATCATACAGAAGATGCATCATGTCTAAGCAAGCAAAACCCACAAGCTGCAGCAAAGAATAATAGTCATTCCTTAGTATATAACTAGTGTTTAATGCCGGATGGTAATTGTGATGGGTCTGCATTTAGGCAGTGAAGGAGGGAGATCAGGATTCAGCAAGTAAGTAAATAAGGAAGTAATTCAAGCCTGAAGTGCCCTTTTTTTGTTTTTCCTGTCTGAACTCTGGACTCTGACTTGTGCCGTGCAAAAAAGAAGAAAATACTGGACCGTTTTAATCATTCGGCAATCATTTGTGCTACTCTCTATGATTGAACCCAGCCTACTATTATTGCATGCTAATATTATTGCACAGCCTTTTGTATGATTGTAATGGGTTCTGTGATTCAGTTAATTATAAGTGTTGATGGTTTTTCAAAATACAAAGATTGCACAGCAGCTAGCTACTCATTCATACAATTCAAGTTCACATTTTAATAAGTAGGTAAGTAAGTATAAGTACCCACCCACCCGCCCCCCTCCCTTCCCTCCCTCCCTCCTTCCTTTGTGTGATTGATTATCTAATCATGTAGTCTGATCATAAATAAATCTTCTACTCTGCAATTACACTAATCTTCTAGCTTAATGCAGAATTAATCTCGGATACTAATAATACTCCATTAATCAGAATATGGTCTGATACTACATTAAATTAAATCTTCTAGTCTAATGCTGCTGCATTATTCTTGTAATCTGCACTCTTGTAATTTAATGTAGACCCATTAGACTCTAGAAGTTGCACATTTGTTAGAATTTAAAATTAATAATATTACAAATAGTATAAATTAATCTTCTACTGTATTCATCTTGGAACCTGCAATCTTGTAATCTTGAACTTAGTAGGTGTAAATTGTAGATTAAGATAATTTTAGTAATAATACAATAGTACGCTAATCTTCTAGAGTAGTGCATTAATCTTGTCGTCTAATGCTACATTAACCTTGTAATCTACTACTGCATTATTGATGTTCTAGTCTAATGCTGCAGTAGTCTTGTAATCTAGTACTGCATTAATAATCTTTTAGTCTAATGCTGCAGTAATCTTGTAATCTAGTACTGCATTATTAATCTTTTAGTCTAATGCTGTTATAATCTTTTAGTCTAGTATTGCATTATTAATCTCTTAGTCTAATGCTGTGATAATCTTGTCATCTAGTACTGCATTATTAATCTTTTAGTCTAATGCTGTTATAATCTTGTAGTCTAGTACTGCATTATTAATCTCTTAGTCTAATGCTGTTATAATCTTGTAATCTAGTACTGCATTAATAATCTTTTAGTCTAATGTTGTAGTAATCTTGTAATCTAGTACTGCAGAGTAATAATCTTTTTGTCTATTGCTGCAGTAATCTTGTAATCTAGTACTACAACATTAGTCTTCTAGTGCATTAATAATCTTGTAATGTAATGTTGCATTAATCTTGTAATCTAGTACTGCATTAATAATGGCGTAGTCTAGCGTTGTCATTAATCTTGTAATCTAGTTCTGCATTAATAATGGCGTAGTCTAGCGTTGTCATTAATCTTGTAATCTAGTTCTGCATTAATAAGCAGCTTGAAGTCTAACGCGACATTAATCTTGTAATTGATCTGAGACTGCATAGTTAATAATCTTCTTGTAGTCTAATGCCAACATCATGAAGCTTGCAGTACTCTAGTACTGCATTATTGATCTTAGTAGTCTGAGGCTACATTTAATCTATTTTGCACAGAAGTTTGAAATGCAGAAGAATAAAACAGATCGTTGAAAAGAACGGTATGTTATGGGTTTTTATGTCCCAGGAGACAGACAGTAGTCGTGTTATATAGCTCATGATTTCATTGACGAGCTCCGCGATTTTTGAATTCTTTTGGGTCATTTGATTGCCGATTGATGGTGCATTAAATTGCATAAACATCGTTAAGGATTGTTTGTACTAATCAGCTAATCAGCAAAAGTTCCATAAACATCATTATTAAGGATTTGTTCAGCTAATCAGGTTTTGGTCTACATACGGAATCCATTGCCTCATGCGGTTACAAGTTATAGGATCTGATGCGAGAGCACTAGGATCTGATACAAGTGCATCATTGATGATGATCACCCGTCTGATCATAAGCGCAGAAAATTTGAGTCCTTGATCTAGCAGCTGGTGGAGGTCCTTGAGATGAGAAGTCGAGAAATCCGGAAGTCGATCCATCGAATTATAAGGCAGCTTAGTTAGTTAATCCGAGCTTTTCTAACGATTCTGATAATGCATCCGTTAAGAACCTGCTTGATATTCACTAGGATCGTGCCTGACACTAGTTCCGAGCTGAAGCTCAGCTAGAAAGACCACGAAAACAAACCCAAGAAACAGCAAAAACTGATCTGCATCAGGCCCGCGTGCGTGTAGTCTTAAACGTTTCATGAAAGAAGACCAAAGTAGCTGGTATCGTGCAAATCTAGTATGTAAGTAATTTGAGGATTTGGTGTCTCGAGACCAGCTGACTGTTTTTGGATCTGTATAATAACACTTGCGATCATTCAGTCGAGGCTCCGGCGAAAGTTACGCATGGATCTCAATGTTGGTTGTGGAAAGCAGCTTATAGATTCTGTTTCTGACCGTGTGACGTGCAGCTAGCGTCGATATCAGGATTCACGTACAATTTGCTGAACGATGCAAGTTCGTCACGGGGGTGGGTTTGGCCCGTGCCTGACACATGAGGGCAGCTCAGCTGCTGCTGTACCATATAGACAAGCGGTAAGTATTTTGCATATATCCAGCTGCAACACCAAGTTCATCATGTGTATGGTCGAACTACGACATCGATCGATAGTTCTGAAGTTTTTTGATCGGATGACCGGTTTTCGAATGCAAGGATCTGCTGCAAGTGAGCTTGACACGCGTGTCTTGTGCTCCGTGTTCGAAGTTCAGGAGTTTTAACAAGGTTTTTTGTTGCTTTTCCTTCGGCTTAGTACTTATAACTGATAGCTGGACTTAGACCAGTAGTTGAGAAGCTGGCGGGAGTCGGGAGATCAGTTGCTGCTGCTCAGAGGAGCTTGGCAGCTGGAGTCAAAAACCAATCCCAGCAGATCTCTCGAACAATGAACCACGTGCAGAGACAGGCAGCTACCTTCAGAGTCCAGACAGCCATCCCCCGCGTGACACTTCCTTCTTGTTGCTCTTAGATCATGATCTAGCAACACAAAACGTACAACGGAATATAAGAACCAGCTGCACGAAGCGCGGCCTTCAGTCGTCTCAATTTTGCGAAGTCTAAAAGCTCCATCTCAAAAGTCTTACACCATTCATTATGTGAACTAGATTTCTCAGCTCGGTTTCTAACTTGCGTAAACTCGCGGCCTCGTTCAGAACTCCTGTTCCACAAGGTTTTACAAAAGTCGATTTGGATCGATCATTCGTGATCTTCGACCATGACGATGGAGACAGTAACAAGCTGCCGCTTCAGTCGAGCTTCATCACTAGTTATGTGATCAGTCTACATCTTCATGGCCCATACTCTCGACCATTTCATGCTCATCAATGGGACACCAAACACTGCGAGCTGAGCTGCATAATACTGATCTAGCAGCTGCTAGAGAAATTAACATACAGCAGCCACATGTAAGGAGAGCTTAGAAAAACGTCCAACATCCAACTGCTGCGTCACTGCTGCGTCACTGCAGCTCCCACAAACACTCATTCAAAACTTGCAGGAAGGCTGGCAGAACTCTTCAGGAACCCATCATACAGCAGCAGCAATTGTATACAAGAATTGATGGGGAAAAACAAAACAGTGTAAAGCTGAGTACTACCAGTGCTATTGCAACAAAAGCTACACAACTTTAGCAACTACACATACATCTTCAGCTACATGTCTTTTGAAGCTCAAGCTGTGCACACATTTGTTTCTTCTGAGGTACATACACTCACAGATTACATTCCAGCAGCCTGCTTCAGACAGAAGGTTAGTAGTATACCAAGTTGACTGCAAGACACAAAAGACAGAACAACAGATCACAGTTAAGGAGACGAACTTCACCCTGATATTGAAAAGCTGCAGACAATCCTCCTCAGACCTCAACAAAGAAAATAGGACTCTAGAAAAAAAAAATTCTCAAATAAACTGTAAAACTTCAAATTCATGCATTTCTCTTTCACTGAGCTGTTCATGAAGGTTCTAAGAATTTCAAATGCAGCCAGCCATGGGCACCAAAGAAACCATGGAGGAGGACTTCTTGAAAGCTTTGTGATGACAACAACAATAGTGAGCAGATTGATCAAATGAATTGGACTCATGAGCATAAACAATAAACTTTTGACTCTAGATGAGAGAAGAGATCACATCAGAACTTAGAGCTTCAGAATGAGATATGCCTTTGAGTTTCCAAATAGTCCATGCAGTCTGTGATCATATCACAGCTCATGGTACAATAGGACCAGTGGTCCAGCCATGTGCAAGCTAGCTAGCCTATTTTGCACCCCTGTTTGGAACAAAAATGAAGAAGAAACTAATCCAAAATGCTCATTGACAGTGCTAAGAACAATATCAATCTTCCTCCTGCAATTTGGAACCAGCTACAAATATGCCCCTGAGCTCATGAGAGATGTAACTAAGTAAAAACCTTTACTACACCATTGTAGGAGCTGGGCTAGAGCTGAAGAGTGTATCTCTAAATCCACAACGAGTCAATAATGATGAGTAGCAAACTACACCCTGTGATGGGTTTGACTACTGAGTTTTTCTAGAGCTAGCCATGAAGCTGGTTTGTGTGCAGGTTTTGACAGAGTGCAGCAGGCTGCGAAGAATTGGGGGAAAAAAAGGGGGGCCGCCTAAAATTTTGGTCTAATAAGCAATGCAGTGAGTGGAATCAAACTGCATTCCAAGAAGATACTGCAAAAAGAGGGTAATCTTGCCAGCCCAGCAATAAGCAACCTGCATCGTCCTCCACCAACCGATAGCCTTCTGATGGGTAGTGAAGTCTGAGGAGAAGTCTGGCTTGGGCAAGTGCAAATTTGCTTGTTGGAAGTAATTGAAATCCCGCTGTCTCCATGAAAATTCGCCATTGATCAAACTTTTGGTACCTCACAACATGCGAGTCCAATGATGAGGACGACTCCTGACCCTCACGGGTGGCAGCCACAATGTTGGAAATCTCCTTCCAGAACCATAGTTGTTCTACTCGCGTCCTTTCTAAGCTTGTTGGGGGTAGTGTGGCCTCAAGGGAGTCAAAAAGAATAGAGTAGTGATGAAGTGCCTCAGCAAATCGATCTAGAAAGAATGCTTGGTTGGTGTTGGCCTCCCTCTCAGCAAGGGTTACCACCCGCGGGTTAAGAGAGTGCAACATGCCCAAGAAAAATTGCAGTGCTCCTGTCCCTTCTTCATCCAGCAGTGTGTGGAGCTGTAACATGCAGTTGACTGCAAGAGCTTCCCCAGTGCGCAACCGCAGCATAGTAGGCCTCAAAGAATCTAGATTCTGATGAATCAGTGGAATGAACTCAAAGGGAAGATCAATAGATTGAGCAAAGTTGACAAGACGCCTGCCAGTCATTTCGAGAACTTGTCTATCTTTCCCTATGCCGGTGATGCAAAGCTGTGGAAGGCCTGCCCCTTGATCTGCTCGCACATCCACAAGAGCTTGCATGAATGGTGGCCATTGCAGTCCATGGACTATGTCCAAGTCCACAATATGCAGATACCACTCACCATCAAGCGCCTCTAACAATGCTTGGTTGGCTGTCAGGTGTGCAAATCGGACAAATGGTGTTACTTGGTTCAATGCTAAGTACGCAGTCAGCAACTCATCACTCCCAGGTGGCTGGACCAATGCCAATGGTAAACTGATCTGCAGACCCACCCATCATAAACCTCTCAGCAACCATGCATATGATTCCAACTCTGAACAGTATGGTGAATTCTCCAAGTTCACCATGGCCATTCACAATCTGCCTAATCTATTTGCAGCTCAGAGGTCATGAACAAGTGCAGAAACATGACCTCTAAAGAAGCTGCAATATCTCTGTGCCAAACACAAAATAGTCTGCATACTACCTGCCTCTAATTTAGTTTCTACAACAAGCTAGTTAGACACAGCATGACTGGGACCATGTCCAGGCAACCTTGACAGTAAGCTAATACATTCCTAGACACCCTAAGGCACAGACGAAACTGCTTATTCACCATTAGATTCTGTGAAGCTTTCAAAGAGCCTTGAAGGACAATTTGAAAAAGCCCTAGGCAACTCATGCTGTAAAGTGTCTGCAATAGATGAGCCCATTCTAATATTCCCAATGGCCCTGAGAACAAATTTGGTTAGAAGTCTGGCCCAATGCAAAACATGAGATCAAGCTCTAGCCAGATCAGGAACTGAAGAGTTTGGTGAGACCTGGAAACTACTATTGAACAATGTCAATATGCATTGCCTCAATCCTAGAGCACTTGCTGGAAAAAGAAGCCCAAGATCAGTTCCTTACACAAGACAGGGATTATAGACAGACACATATGTGCAAAGCCCAAAATGCAAATCCTCCAGGAAGTCTGTACCAGTAGACAGACAGACAGTGTTTCTAAGCAATAAGTTTGCGAGAAGATCCTTTAAGGGTGGCCTACTACATAGTGAGCTCACCTGTGTGCCTGTAGCTTTTGAAATGTGAGTGGCAAGGGCTGCGGTGAAGTAAGAAGCAACACGCTCAAATGAATCTCCCTGTGCAGATAACTGACTCCCTAACAAGCCCCGGATGCGATCATGAGCTATTTCCCAGTCATTTGATGAGACAGCCTGTGCACACTCAAAGAGCAAATTCCTCAATTGCATGAGTCCACCAGGACGAGAGAGATCAATACGACCAGGTGTCTGTCCTTGGCTGGGGAGATCAGATCGGCCATGTTCTACTGGCTCAGTAGGAGCTGACCCATGTGAATCAGAAGAGCCAAGCATCTCATGGAGGGCAGAGGGCAACTGAAGTTTGAACTGCAAGAAGCCAGGGGAGTTGCTAAGAATACGCAGACCGTGTGACAGAGATGGAATCCCACAGGCCTTAGAGCTCTCATCAGTTCCAGACTCAGGAAAGGGGACATCAACTCTTGATCTGTTCCTCTATTGCCATATTGCCTCCCAAACTCCCCCTTTCCACTGCCTTTCTGCAGACAAATGGAGATCAATTTACACTGAACTTTTGCTGCTGCAAGATAGATGCAGCAACTCCTACAAAACCCACTAAACTTTCACCATGAATGAGCTAAACAGTTTGATTTGACACAGCAGGCCAACTCATGGATGGCTTTGCTGTTGCACCTGTATCTGTGTTGAAATTCTGATCATGCCAGTAATGTCATTGAAACCTCGGTCTGTCCTTGATACCCATTGCCAAGCTTGATATGCTCCTTCATACGAACAATGCCCCCAAAGTCATGAGCAAGCACCCAGCACAAACACGAACTCAATATTGACTCTGAAGATGTGATCCTGGATTAGTCTTGCTATGTGCACAACCTGCCATGTGCCAGACACAGAAGCATCTAGACTGGTCAAGGAGAAGTTTGTTCAGAAAAGCTTCAAAGTGTTCACAACAAACACCTTTTGGGCCTCAAGGTACCCCAATGGAAGAAGCCACACCGCTCCGCATTTGACAAAAGCGAGTTGAATCTTCCAACTCCATGATACTCGTCTTCAATGCTTCAGGAACACCGCGGCTTTCAAGCAGACTGAAGCATTGCTCAGGTGGAGTCCTTTAGCTTACTGTGATAAGTACAAAGTTGCACAGCGATCATCAGCTTCCTCATACCCTTGCAACTTGTCGCAATCTTTCAATCGTCAATATTCCTCGCATCTTGCACTCTCCTGCGAGGACCCATATTGCTCCTCACTTCCGCCACAACCGCTTTCACTGCGCCGCAGAGCAGACTCTGAAGAGTATTGATTCAAACTCCAATCCTTGGATCCCATCAAACCAAAGCTCCAGGACCAGCTGTGAATTGACTCTCTCACTTATGATCTTGAACTGCCAGGCTGCGCAACAGAGGTGGTCCCGTAGACAGCAGCATCTTGCAATGATCTAAGAAGCGGGCCGGATGATCAAACACATGACGGCCGAGCTGCTGTGGTGAGTACGAAAGCTTCCCCACCAAGTACAGGACACATCAGTCGTTCAAGCAAGTCTGTGTAAGAAAGAAACGCTTGTTGTGTCCAAGGACGAATGGCAGCTGTTGCTGCAAGGAACTTTGGCATCGAAGAGGAGGAGAACCCAAGACGATGGATATCGACGTGACTAAACCAACTACGCAACTGCTGACCAGAAATGCCGTGACACTCTCCCCACCACCCCAGTTACACTACCACGAAGAAAAGAAGATCGAGCAGACTGATATAGAAAAGAGCGAGAAGAAGAAGAAGAAGAAGAAGAAGAAGACGCTTGAGACTGTAGACTTAGAGGAGGAGAGACTTCTTTGTGTTCAAGTGAGAGAAATTCTAGAGCAATCATGTAGTAATAGTTCAGGAGAGAAACCACAAACTCTGCATGAGGGATAAACCTTGGCACCCATTCCACCAGCATGGGTTGTTGCAGCAGTGATGGGAGGCGACCTGCAACAAGGCCCTCAACTGGCGGAACGGGGTACAGCACTAATGCTTCAACGTGGTTCAAGAGACAACCAAACGAGATCAGCAACTGCAACACAAAGTTGAATACAGATAAAAGGCTCCAACAGAGACTCATGATGATGAGAGAGAGAGAGAGAGAGAGAGAAAGGCCAAGAAGGTTATGACCTGCACCCACCCCTAACTCCTATGGAGAGAATGCAATTGATCTGCAGGGCTTTTGGGGAAGTACTACTACCTAATGAGTGCAAGAGGAGAGAATATTCGAGAACGGCTGGGAAGAGGAATCGCACGTGGAGTTCAGATAATAAGAAAGATGAACGGAAACTACAAGAGACAAACAAGAGGGGAGGAAAACGCCCACACGCACCCTGGAGTCTCTAGTAGCCACCAATAGAGAGAGGGAGAAGAAGAGTCACAAAATCCATCCCAAATCGTCGAATCCAGAGACGACGAGTAGGATGGCATTCCGGGACCGGCAATTGGTAGATCAAAATTTCCCAAGAAGGACAGTGCAGGAAAAGACCCACACAACTGCGAATGGTACACCTGCAGACAGACATTGGATGTATTGCAAAATATCTACGAACTGGCAGCAAGTACCCTCCTACCCACAACAAACACAACTGCCCCCCCAACTTCGTTCGCTCCTGAAGAGTATTACTACTACTACTACGTTAGAGAGCCATCACAAGATTGAAGGGAATAGCTCACTTTCCCTGACATGGACTGTTACTCCTCCCACCCGAGAAGTAATCAAACAGCCTGCTAGCACATGAGGAAGAAACAGAAAGCGGGAAGTACTCTACCCAGTTAAGTTCTGGACACCAAGCATCCAGCATCTCCTAACAGATGCAATTCTATCACAAATACTCACAACAGCCCTCGGTCTCTCCGTCCCACCCACTCCTCCTGCTCCAGCTTTACACCCACGGCGAGATTGTGAGAGAAAAACAACGAGCTCAAGGAGCAGGAGGCCAGCAACAACGGCCTGCCGTTTCCTGATTAGGGTTGACAGGGGCGTGCTTGCGTGCGTGCGTGCAAATAGTGAGCGAATTCTCAAAGCCCAAAAGATGCTCAAATCTCTTGTTTGACCTCAAAAGCGTGAACCACAACACTTTCACATGTTCTAGTCAGCTTTTTTTTAGGCACAGAAAGGCAAGCAAGCAAGAAGGAAAGAAAGGAATTGATGATCTTCTTGCTAGTGGTTGGTGTGACATTGTGTGCCTGAAGATTGACTGCCTCTTGCTGCACCTTCTTTTTCAAGATGCATTGTTGCCAGTGTCTCAGCTGTTGCTGCTGTTTCAGAAACACAAGCTCCTTGATTGGAGGTTCTGACAGCTGGTAGAAGAAAAATCCATTTTGCTCTTGGTGGTGCTCATGATGTTATCACCATTGCAAAACTTGCACATTCCCCGCCACCTTCATCATGTTGGCTGAGACACAAACAAAGCAGCAAAGACATGATGAATAGCTTCCATGAGTGAGTGCCGCAGTGCTTGAATTGGAAATTTTCTGAAAGCTTGACAGAATTGGATTCTGACAGGATCTGCATGGCTGAACATAGAGGCTTTCCATCTCCAGGTTGAGATGTACCTTATTTCGTAAGCAGAAGTGCATAATCTCCAGAATAACTGCAGAGAATGTAGGAGGAGAAAAGATGTCAAAGGAGGAGCAACTCTTACTATATCAAAAATGCCCTTTAGATTCATGAACAAGCCCTCTTCCAATGGTATCCTGTTCCCAAACTGCTTGTGAAGAGAGTGACAAGGACCACAAAGACTAGCAGTGCCAAGTGCATAGGACTTCCTAATGGATGTAAAAAAAGCACATGGACAGAGATGAAACACATAGATTACCCCAGAGAAAATAACAAAACCACATGTACATAGATCAAACACATAGATTACAACCAAGAGAGAACAAGCTTTCAAGATTGGGATATGGTGCCCTGGCCTGTTGACAGCCGTATGATAATTGGACACCATTTCAACACACACAGAAAGGGCATCAAGCGACAGATTTCATAGCACCAGAAAGAAGAAAACTGCTCTTCAAACCAGTCATGAATCCTGCCTAGGACGCATGCTGAAAATTGCTAGCAGGTACTATCCACATAGGTGATCAATTGGTTGCACACAATGCCTCTATCTTGGCTGTTGCCCCATAGATGATCAGTGTCACACCATCCTGAAAACTTTCCTGCAGATTCTTTCACCTGTCAATTGATCATCCAACAACCCAAAACACCAATCAGCAAGTGCTTTGTGGCAACCCTGGAAGTGGTTGATGGTTCAAATCTCAACACAAGCTTCATGTTCCAAATTGTAGTCCACCCCATCTATCATGGGATCAACAGCTCAACCAAGGGCATTCTGAGTCAATGCACCATCAGTCCTCCAAATGCAGGGAGAAGGACCTGATTGATAATCACAGGGAGCTTTTTCTCTTGCATTCAAAGGTTGCAGCAGAGCAAAGAGGATGAAAATGGGGAAGGAGTCAAGAGATAAACAGGCTTACTGTTACAATGTTTGCAAGGCCACCAAGGCAATCATCAACAACATCCATATGCTGTAGAGCTATAGCACGCTTTACAAATAGATGCTCGCAATTATGGTGAAGCATTCAACATAGGTATAAGATGCTGTAAGGCAGTTCCTATCAGCTATCTATCACTAGCATGCCTTGAACAATTGTGCCATGCATTGAGACTCCAAAGTCCTTTTGATGTCATAACATGATTCATGTTGGAAAAATCTGTGTCACTGGACCTGAACGAAATTACTACCATGCTTGATTTTCCCAGCACATACAGTCCTTCGATCCTGCACCAATCCAGCATATAAGACTACAAATGAAGCCAATTAACATTAAGTTGATGTTAAGGATCTGAAGCTACACTGGATGGACTCATCAACTGTATAGGAGCTGCTTCTCATACAAAATGAATAGGATGGAAGTCAACAAAACATCTCACAATTCAAGCATTGGCATTCACATCAGAAGTGAAAAGAGTCGTCAAGCCTACCCTGCTTCAATTTTCTTCGAGGCATCCATTAACTTTCAGACAATCTCCATTGTAGCCTGACCCAAAACTTAGATCACAAAACATTTTTCCAGTTTAAATCCCGTCAATTAAAACTTGTACAAATCAAATTTCAGACAGACGTTACTTTTGTTTGAATCCCTTAACTGGCAACCAGTTCTGTGGATTGATTTGGAGGCTGTTTGTGCACCATGGATTGTCAAGTGCAATGCATGCTTCACAAAATCCAAAGCCTTCTTAACAAGTGCATCCATATCTTCAGGATGGCCAATTGACACATAATCTCTTGTAAAGACATCATTACATCACAAGCTCCTGCATTTCAACCACCTGCTCTACTTCTGGCAATTGAAGGTGTCATATACAGCATCGTTTCTGTTACTGTGCTAACAAAAACATACAGCCAACATTATTTCATGGCCAGAAAACTTCAACCTGAAAGCACAAAGAATTTTTCCAGATATGTGTATGGCAAGAGCCCTAATCTAGTGACCCAGACATGGGGAGAGAGAAGCAATGATAGAGAGTTACTCCTGTGTTCTCCACCTTGAGATCAACCTTGAACCTGAATATATATGCCGTGCTATATTTGTAGCTTTCCAGCATAATAAATTTTGGTTTGTTGTCCCCTGCTTTGGTCATAATTGTTGCATTATCTGATTACAAGTTCAGCTTGCATTGTGCAAAATCACTTCAATGCAGCCAGCATCCAAGCAAGCTACTTCACTCAATGCTATGGGCAGCACAGAAATGGGCACTTACAAGCTACAAACTGGAACTGTGCTCATCATAGATCCATGTTAAGAACCCAAGCACCAAGCATAATTGGTACATCAAATCCAATTCATCAGTTCAACTTTTAAGAGAATAAGAAAGCTTGAGCTTACGTAGTTGAGGAGAGAGATTACCTCTCATATGAAACCTGATAGCATCACAAGTACTCGCTTCAAAGAACCTTCTGCATAATGTGTTTCAGCTCTAACATCCACCTGCAGTCTCTGCCTGGAACAGATCTAGTACCATAGTGAGAAATCAGGTGATCATGGCCTCAGAATGCCAAATCTAAGTAATGCCGGTTGATGTGTCATAGCACTTTCTCATGTCAAATTCCTGAATCCATAAGATCCACATCAAAAAACATTCCAGCACTTGCTGTCAAACAACTAATAAGCAATATCACAACTCTACAAATACATACAGGTAATTAAACAACTATTCTGCAGCCAAACCAAAAAGCCACGACAAGAATGACGGTTCGTAACCTCATGATATCACTTGCAAAGTACCGGGCCATCACCTTCACTCCCCACTGACTTCATCAGCTCACAACAGTGAGCATAGTTAAAGCATATGACAATTTGCAAGCCAATTGCTCAAGTTTTTAGAACTCATGACCACCTTGCAAGTTCAATTCACCACTAATCCATGCTAAATGTTACATCCTATGGCCAACCCAGCCAGTAGACTGGGCTCACATGTCAACCAATCACCCAAAACCTTATACATCTGGGGTCAAACCTTAGGGGAGCATTAGCAACCATATTGCCCCTTATGACAATCAGAAATGATTACCTCCAAAATGGATGCAATAGGCCTATAGGTTGAAGAACAACTACTGTGTCATGCTTGGTTGGCAAGCTAAGTGTCTCCCTTTCTCTTCTTTCCTCTTAATAATGTGCTCAGAACTGAGAGCAAAGAATTTTATAAATTTCTGCATCCAGTAATTCTGTTGCATTTCTTTAGGCTATAGAGAAGACTCAGTCATGATATCAGAAAAACTGTGGAGCTCAGAAGAATCATTGAGGAACACACATGTCTCCACATACCTCCTGTACAATGTGATATTATGGGTTCAGAATGCATCCCCAACATACCCACATGGAGGAATGTCTTTCTGGTGAGAACAATATTACAGAAGCAATGGAAACATTGGGCAGAGAAGTCTGTTCCAGAGAAGATGGGACCAGAATATGACTGGAGCTTGAAGAGGGAAATTTTTGCCCCAAAATATGAGGACGCAGTGAGAGTGCAAGTAAATGCATAAATTTATGTGAGTAGCTCAAAGAGGATATTGTGATGACTCAAAATTGGAATCAGAAACAGCTCAACAGGCAAGGATATCATAGACACAAACCTCTCAAAGCTCATGCTTGTGCTAGATCGCAATACCAAGGCCACATTTGTGTACATCCACTCAGATAGAGGTAACTCCTGAGACCTGGAAATCAAAGGGCAGTACAGGATACCATTGTTACACATTTGCAGAATAAATACATTTGTGAACTTTTGTTACACAACCAACTGTGCAAACAGAGACATATACAACAGTACAAGTTCAAGGCTAAACAAACTGTTCCAGAATATGCCAATTTGAGCATTCTAATTCAAAGAATTCTTATCTGATGGGGAAATTCACATGAATATATGTGTACCAGTTTTGCACACACTAGAAATTTAATACAAGAAGGATGAAATCAACACTGGAAGTGCTGCATATAATCGTACTCAGAGGAAGAAATAGGGTAAGTGATGCTTACCCAAGTTTCTGAGTGAAGGGATGGAAAAATCCTCCTAGAGGAAGGTCAACAGCACACAGATTTCAAATTGGAAACCCAACGCAGATATTTCCTTCACATTCCATTCACCCTCAGTCATTTCTTCTGGTCAACACTTTCTGCACTGAACTATCTACATTCGTCAAGCAACCGTTCTTCACTCCCATTGAATTAGAATGTGACCACCTTTCATGGCAACTTAGTGATGATGATCAATGGTCTCTTGCTTTTAGTGATGCCATGTCAATTTCAGTCAACCCACTGAAAGCTAAAGAAAAGACAGCTCCAAACAGAGACCCAATCATGATTCATACCCGAACCAAACATGGGCACAAGCTGACAGGTATCACTTACACTCATAAACAGGTGCACAAGTTCCCCTTCTGCAACTGTAAAGCAACAGAGATTCAAATGCTATGATCTCAATCAGAGCAATAATACCGTGTGGAAAGCCTGATGAGGATCTGGTGAGAGACCACAATCTGCAGGCAGTGAACAAACACCCATCAACCTCTCAACTTCTGAGGCTAACTTTCATGATAATGGTTAACCCCATACACAAGCAGGAATTTCTTGCTCTTTGCTCTCGTCATTCCCAACATCAGCACAAACATATGAGGCCCTACAGTTCTTTCAAACAGTCCTTTCACCTCTATCATAAGAGTCCTTGCTTCTGACAGCAGATTCTCTCAAGATTTGAGTTTCTTGTCATCATCTGTTACTGCCATTTAGCTCATTTCAACTACACATTTAAGGAACAACCCAAGAGGACAAGGAATCCTCTCACATCTCAAGGGCAAAGATGCCAGAAAACAGAAGTAGACATGGACACCTACTCAACCAGAATCACTATGTGAACTCGTCTTAATGTGTAGGATTAACCATCCAAATGAATATTTTGTAATGGAATATTAAGGATATCAGCAGAGATTTGTTGGAGAAATGCCTACACCCCTCCAGAGCAACAGTTTTACCAATGCTTCTCTCTTGATTTAGTCTCCTTCACCTGCTCATGGAATTGAAAGTCTTAGTAGCTCAATGAGCAGCTCTGATACTCAGCAAAGCTTTTCAGCTTTCACACTAGATTGCAGTTTGTTTATCACCTGTTCATCTGCAAAGGCAGATGCAGTAACCATCCCAAGTGCAGGGTTCAAATAGAATCATCATTCACATGACCCAGAGTCAAATAATCTCAAGCATTCACTTGACACATTTAGCTACTATTAAGGAAAGGAAAATGGCATCATGCCTGATGAATTCTGCAACTGAAATGTGGGGGCTACTTCCACTTTGCCAGAAAGGTTGGCAATTTCAACACCTTGGACAACTTATTGAGCTCAGGATCTAAACATTGCATGGAAATCCAACTTTCTGCAGAGATCTATCATAACCAGCCAGAAATACAAAGACAAGAAATGGTCTCCTGGAGACACAGATCATGCAAAATACAGAGCTTCTTCAGATGTCACTTCAGACAGCTGAAGCCTGTTCTACACATCTCTGAATTTCTAGTATAGTACCCTGAAGCATAGTATCATCACAAATCTATTTGGTGAGAAGAAGATATGGGTTTCCAACAAATCTAGAGAGCAAGAGAGAAAGAGAAGTGCCAGTATCACTCCACTTGAGAACTAATGGAACTGACAGCCATGTTTGCAATAGACAACAGGACACACATAGTCATACCTGCCACCCACCAAAACCAGTGGCTCATTCGCTTCCAGATACCCATTCAGATCCCAGCTTCCACATACCTTGTACACTGTACTCCTGCATCCCTTACACCAATTTCAAGCACAAGATGATCTTCTAAGACTTCCTCCAATTCCTATCACTTCAATTGTTGGTTGGTAATTCGAAATCAACGGTGGAGTCGTGGCTATGACTAATTGAGATCATCATCACAGGATGGTTCAGGGCATATGCCACAACTGCTGCCATCAGAGTCTTCATCAAGGTACATAGAATCAGAGAAGCATCTGCTTAGATGCTTACTTATGATAATCCAGAAAGGAAAAAACTGGACAACAACTGAAAATTTCTACCTCATTTGTTTGAAGAATTGCAATGCATTTGAGACACATGCTAGGAGCAAAAGAAGGATGTGACCCACTGAGTAGATGAACTGCTGTTGTGTGACTTGCAAGCTCTACAGGAACAAACAATCCTCAAAAGTGATGATCTTATTGACATCCCTTACTACTTGCTCTCTCTTGACTACCTTTGTTATGAAGTTGTGAAAGCATGGCAATTGCCACATGGGTACCTGCATATTCATGAAAGTGACAGAGTGGTGGAAGCATGCATGCATGCATGCATGCTGATAAGCCCAAATGCAATGGCCCACTTGACATCTTTGTGAGCAGATGTGTGCATATATGTGCAAGAGCTTCCTTACTGTGCACATGCATCATGGGAACTCCTTGAAGCATGGAAGTTCAAGACACAAATCGAGTTAGGGCAATCTCATTGAACACTCACCAAGAAATGTCCTGCATTCAGTATGACATCGGCTGTTCCCCCACAAAGTCATTTGATTTGCAACCACCTTGAATGATCTGGTATTGTGTGCTTGTTCCCTCCTCAAGTGCCACTACATTCACAATGCAGTAGTCCATACCCCAACAATAGTGACAGGGTTTGGCTCTACACCTTGATGGTGGAGACTCTAGAGGCATCCTCCATGCTGCATTTTGGCATACATGTCCACCACGAACATATCTGATGCAAAACCACAATGAATGATCTTCTCATGATCATGCTTGCCCTCTTCAACTGGGCTCATAAGCTACCACACACAATTCATGACCAGAACAAAAGTGAACATGGCAGGACTCTTGCATTCTTGTTCCAGTTTTTTGAAATGTTCTATTGTCTTCTCAGGTTCCCCAGCCTTGAGATATGGGGAAAGCCTTTTAATCCATGATGAAAATGCTCAATTCTACAAGCCCTGATGGCATTGCAGCCACCTCAACTTCCAACCATGGAGTTTCCAAGCCCTGGAGTCAATCCTGTGTCTTGTGTGCTTGAAACTGGAAAAAATTTGCATTCACCTACAACCAGTTGATCAGCCATTTTATTCCTGAGAATTCTTGCAGACCATACTATCATCACAACCAACAAAGCTATGGCACTGTCTCAACAAGACAATTGTGATCAGGGATTCATATTCATTAGGCTTCTTCAACCTGTGATCCACCACAGCAAAGGATCTGAAAGAACCTTTGACGTAAGCTTTTCTCTCCAGCAAGTTTTGCAGACCATACTAGTATCATCACAACCAACAAAGCTATGGCACTGTCAACAAGACAATTGTGACAGGATTCGTATTCATTAGCCTTCTTCAACCTGCAATCCCACCACTGCAAAGGATCTGAGAAGAACTTTGACAAAAGCTTTTCTCTCCAGCCTCCAGGAACCACATTGTGTTTCAAAAAGCTTCTGCAAGTGCAGCAATGGCCTTCTCCCATTTCACACAACAGTACCAGCAATGTTCTCAATTCTTGATGGGGCAGATATGCACATCCAGAAGTGAAGACAACCCATCATCAGTTTCAATATGTTTCAGCTCAGTGCAAGCTTGAACAGATGAAAGAAACCCATGTCTTCCTACATTGATGAAAAACCCATTCCTTTTGCAAGCCTAGGGATTTCTCTCGCTCTCTCTCTCTCTCGGATTTCTCTCTGATCTACAGATCTTGAATTGATTCTGAGAGTACGATTGTGAATGACAAGAATATTACCTGCACTTCCCGTGTTGCTGTGGCCAACTTTGCTCACTTGAATCCCTTTTCCTTTCGATGATAAATTTGCCAGCCACCACGCCCTGTTCTCCTCCTCCGTTTGTCCTTCTCTCCTCTTCCAGCTCTCGCGTTTCGTTTTACCAGTTCCTAAGATCCTTGGACGAGAAGGAGAGAGCAACCGTGGCGGCGGTCTGTTTTCGATCAGGCTGTGCAGTGGTGTACTGTGTGATCACAGATCCGAGTAAGAAGATCAAATGAGATCTCAGAATGATTGCAATCACTCAGTGTTCTCTGTCGCCAAAGACAAATGAGCATTTTTTTTAATCGTTAAGACAGTCTTGTACCCGGAGTCGTGGACAAACTGTGATGCGTGCATCGTAGATGGTCAACTGGATTGAGATTTCTCATCAAGAAAGGTGAATCCAGAGTTTCACGCACAAGAAGAAGACAGAGGAGAGTACTCGGACAGGCTTGAAGTTCATCAGATTTTCCGATCCATCTTGTTAGAGTTATGATCACAGATCCTTCTTGCGGATCTTTGCAACCGCACTTTTCTTGATCAGCTGGATTGAGATTTCTCCTCAAGAAAGGTGAATGCCATATCTCAGGGTTTCTCCCACAAGAAGACACACAACGGAGAGAGCACTCTGGCTTGACGATGATCAGATTTTCTGATCCTTCTCCGCAGAGGTATGGTCAAAGATCCGAGTAAGATAAATGACAAGAATGGTTGCAATTGCGCTTTTCTTTCTTCCCAGAGGCAAAAATTGTACAACCTTCCATGATTGTTGAGATCGCGCATCATTCGCTCTGCACTAACTGTGGTGCATGCATCGCTGACGGGCCGTCAGCAGGATTGAGAATTTCCGTTAAAAGGTGAATGCAAAATCTGCAGAATTTCACACATAAGAAGAAGACAAACACGAAGGAACAGAGCACTCAGAGTTTGACGATCATCAGATTTTCATGATCCTTCGCAGTGTTGTGCGATCACAGCACATATTTGAGTAAGATCATGACAAGAATGATTGCAATCGCATGGTTTTTTTGTGTTTTTTCTTTGTTGCCAGAGGCCAAATGAGCATTATAGATAGCTTCCTTGATTGTTTGAAATCTTTGGACTTGCTATTTCTATAATTTTCACAACAAAAGCTGTGATGCTTGCATGATTGCATGCGCCGATGTCAGCTGGATTGAGAATGTTCATCAAAACCTGAATGCAAAATCTGCAGAAGTTTCTGGCATTAGAAGAAAAAGAGACACAAACAAAGGAGGGCGAGGACAGACAGCCTCAGAGCACACTCTCTCTCGGCTTGGCGATCATCAAAAAACCAAAGACAAGAGCAGCTGGCGGCAATGGCGTAGGTACGAAAGAACTCTGCCAAAAAAACCAACACTTTTGTGGCCAAATGAGATTGTTACGATTGGTGGGATTGAATTGTTTTGAGGATAATATCATGGGATTCAAAATGAAAAAACAAAAAAGAGGGGAGGCATTTCGAAAATGCGTCCTCATTTTTAGAGGAAAGATTATGCTTTGATAAGAGCATCTCCACTGGTGCTCAGTATCTCACTCTGGATAATAAAATTAAATGTCTAAATTTAGTTGTTTTATTTTTGGCAACCCCGCCAATAAAACTGTAACGGGAACTGCATATATGTGGGGACTACTTATAACAAACCACGTGGACCAATCATTATGATCGATCAATCAGAAATACTGAGCTGCAGTTAGGTCCAATTTGTTACACTTTTTTTTGGAGGTGCACAACTGTGTTGCGCCTTTTACCAGCCACCGCAAGCAGCACGAATTTGGTGCAGAAAACCAATTTCCTGAGCTAAACCGGCACATTTTGACTTTTTTGCAATAAATTATACCGTCTGGAGTCACATACTGAGCACCGTTGGAGATGCTTTGATGTGCCCTCTACATACACTGAAACAAATTGTTTGGTGTTTTTACAACATTGTAATAGGCTTCCAGAGGTTTGTGAAAGTTCAAATCTAGCACTTGGGATCTCTAGAAAAGAACACTTACATTTTATGAGGAAATGAGAATGTTAGAATTTGTGACTTGAAGTTGTTTTAAGGAGTTGTTGGAAGTGAACTAACATCTAATGCATTAGGAAATAGGCTTTCATAGGTTTGTGAGAATTACAAATTGGCACTTAGCATCTCTTGAAAAAAAACCCTCTTTTGGCCAATTGGAATTGTTAGAATTTGTGATTTGAATCAACTTAGTTAGGCACCAATTAATTATCTTTTTGAAATTTCCAAAAACATCAAAACACAATTTTTTTAAAATGGTGAAGGGAAATGCCAAACTTTGAACCACAATTTTTTTATATTTTCAAAAATCACATAAGGACAAAACAAATCTTCTTTCCATTGACCACTAAATTATATGAATTATGATTATCAAAAGCTAATGCATGATATTTGGTAGGTGTTAACTTTATATAACATGCCATATGTTGCATTTCAATCAAGTGGTTAATTTTTCAAAAAATATTTCAAACGATTAAACTAATCATCTTTTAATTATTCATTTGACAACACTTATGATTATCCTTATATCATTTATGACCTTTCATATCATTGTTGCCCAAACATGAATTTTCAATAAAATAAAATTGTGAATTGTAAAATCTTATTAGTTTTACTATGAAACATGTACATTGAAAGAAATATGATAATTATTAAAGGCACCTTGTTATTGAACTAGGCTAGATTTTATGGTATTATCCAAATGGTACCATTTGATAAAATTACTTTAAATTGATAAATTATTCATAATCCAAGTGAATCATCCAAAATGGATAAGCTTCCCAAAACTTATAAAATTTGAATGCAAATAAAAATTAAAAAAGAGGATAAGGTTAGGGTTGTAAGGACTTTCCTTTTCAACAAGTCATTAGGGTTGACAAGTGATGTTAATGGTAATATCTTATTTGGGTGACAATGAAATTACACAAAACCTAAGACATATTCTTAATTAGTTTCTTGTTATTTTATTCAATTGAATGGTGAAAAGTTTCAAAACACATCAACAAGATGATATGTTTCATGAATACCCTTGATCTTTTCCGATTGCACAAAACAAAAAAAGTTTTTTCCTAACCTATTACAACCAAATATAAAAATATAATGATTTATTTTATAAAATTTTGGCGATTGAAAAACCCAAAGTCATTTCATTTTTTCGTTTTAATTTTCTCTTTATAACAAACTTTTGCTATAGCCTAACATGTTGTAATTGTCATTGAAATCTTCACAACATTATTATCACTTAATATTTATGTGTTACCTTCCCAACATACATATGGAATTCTTGAAGAATGTCAATGAACCCAAAATGGGATTGAATGTTGAAATTTTTGGGAGTACACCTTGGGATTCCCACATGCTATCCACCTTGTTTTGATAATAATAATAATAAACATGTGTGGACTATTTTGTGGGCATTAGGGTAATGAACAAAACATCGTTTATTCTGTAAGAACTAAGTACCTTTCTAGCCTTTGTTTTGAATAATTCATATCCATTATGTAGGTGTTTGTGGTGAAAGGCTATAAAAGTTGAATATATAAGAAGGTAGAAAGGTAAAGATTGCTAAGGGAAGATAATTCTATCATATTATGGTGTATATCCTTTTTTGACATCCATGGTATTGTTAAGGAAGTCAAGCCATTCATGTAGAAACTAGTGTCAAAAGAGGAAGAAATTATGTTGATTGTAAGAATAGGATGCAACCATGGGCATACTTTTCATGAAAGGTTTGCCAATGAAGTATACATGTGGAAAATGAAAGGTTGAAGTTAAAAGGCATTGTAAGGTGCCTCAAGTAAATCTTGTATCAAGAGGGATATAAAATCAATGTAATGTCTTGGTTTGGATTACACAAAACATGCTAGAGGATTTGATGTAAATCTAGTGTGATTGGCTTTTATGCTAAGTATTTATTCTAAAATACTAATTTTCTCTAAAGGTTTTTTTGTTGTTGGAACTCAATTTAATGTGAATAAGGTTCTAATTTTAATTGTGTTTCAAGCATTAATATTCAAGGTGTGTCTTCAGAGTCTTATATTTCCTATTTTAAAATTCAAAAACATGTGCAAGAGGAACAAGAACATGTTGATGCCAAATGTGTTTTTGTATTCTATTTTTGTTTGAGCTTGAATTCATGTTGTTGTAGGTGAATATATTTTGAAGCATGAAAAAAATGTTTGCAATATGCATGTTTTTATTTGTGCAATTTCATTAATTTTGATAGTGTTGGGCATTTACCTAATAACATGCAACATGTGCACTTGTGTATGTGTGTGGTTGGGTGGGTGTGCATATATTTGTGTTTGTGTAATGTTAAAATTGTTTTTGCTTGGATATGTTATGGACGTTGGATTGCGTAATTCAAGTATAGGTGGTTTTTATATTTCTTCTTGGGGGATCAATAACCAAGATTACATTTATGATAATGTTGACAATTTTGAAATTATGGTTGTTCTAACAAGGAGGGATTCAAGTTAGGGAAACAAATCCTAAAAATCAAGGTTGTTCCCAAAAAAATACTATTGTAGCCTTGGGTTAGGTTCAAAATTAAATAATTATTAAAGAATTTGAAAATAAAACATTGAAGCATTAAAAAATGTGATAAAAGCACATTGGAAATGACAAAAAAATGATAAATGCACTTCCAAAGTGGAAAAAATCTGAAAATTTGTAGAAGCTTGTAAAAAAAGTCATGTTTCTTCTCGCTCATTTTTTTTTCATTTTTAAGTGTCGTTGTACTGGTGAGTATCCCCACACAAATTTAGTCATAATTTGCTTAACTTATGATTTTTTTCCCCAAGAGCATTAAAAGTCTAGCCAATAGGCAAAAATAGGTGAGGGGATGAGAATGTGAACATTGAAACATCAATGCTATTGGAAGGCAATCAAATGTTCAAACGAATTTCATTAAAATTTTTCATTTTCATTAACAAAATTTGTAATAATTATTATTTTTATAAACAAATTCATTTTTTGAAAATAAATAAATATTTTTTAAAAATGCGTTGAACTTGACCCAAGGCTAAAGTAGATGATTTGAAATTGTATGTGGATGCCCTTTTGTGTGCATTTCAAGTGCATTTTCAAAAGGTGCAATATGTTATGTTTTATTATACAACTATAATCCAAAATTAAAACCCAACAAAAATGCATTGGATAAAAGATGCATTCTAAGAAATCATGCAACCAATGAAAACATTTCATTGAATATTCTTTGGATGCATCCATCCTCCATGCTCATGATTCATATACCTTGTCAATGAGGTTGTTTGTTATATAAACATTATGTTCACAACTAGTTTGTACAATAAAATGTTAAGAGTTTTATTGTATTTAAGTTGTTGCGTTTTGAAATTACATTAGGTAAATTAAAATCAATTAATTTGGAACCCATATAGTCTAAATGTGGTTTTTACATTTGAACTTTAAAGGGGATAAACCTTTGAATGGGGTGGTCTCAAATCCAATTTGTTTTATGTACTATGCAATTAGGAAAGTTTGTATTGTTTGTTTGTAATTGTGGACAATTATGGTTGTAAGCACCAATATCATAGTGCATGACAATTTAGTTTTTTGAAAATTGACAAAATCTCAAAATACATATAAAATATTGACAAGAAATGGGGTTTCATAGCCCAAAATTAAAGGTTTCAAATTTTTAACAATTGAAAATACATCTAAAATGTTTTCTATATATGCAAAAAAATAGTTGGTAAAGAAAAAGTGGGTGGCAAGATAATTAAGTACACACAAAAAGTGTGTTGTAATGCAAACATTCAAATCCTTGATTAATATGCAACAAAAGTCAATGGACATTAATTTAAGCAAAAAACACCACTTGTTTTTGGCACATTCATTTTCAACTATCGTTGCAAATAGTTAATAATTGAATGAATTTAATCATGGTTACATACAATATTTTTATGTTAATGTGTGTGTGTGTGTGTGTGTGTGTGTGTGTGTGTGTTATTGTGAGCTTTAAAAACTACACATGATTTTAATGTGTTGAATGTTTTAATAGAATTCGACATGTCCATTTAATGTGTTTAATTGTTGAAATTATCCCCAAACACCCCAAATGTGACATTGCTTCAAAAACATTTATTTAGTATTTTTACAAATGAAAATAAAGTTGTCTATAAAGTCACCCTATTTTTGGTCATGCTTTCACCCCCTATCCCTTCTTTTAGTGGTATTTGCAAAGTAAGGAAATTTGATTAAATCTCAATATGAAATGCTAAAACTCAACATTTAATGCACATGTTCAAAAATAATTATAGTAGTTGTGCATGTAGGAGCCATGAAAATATATGTAGAAAGGTTTTTTTCACACATAGGCACATGAAAATTACATGCAAAGATTAAAAGGAATCCCTCTCCTCAACCATTCTAATTACTCAACAAAATCATGCAAAATTTCACTAATATGTGAGATCCAATGATAAGTTGTGAACCATATAAAGGGTAAAATCTTTTTACCTTATATGGCTAAAAACACAAGGATTTGATTTAACATTTTTTGCGTTTGCAATAGGTGACCATTATCCATCACCACCTCCTATGATTTTTAGATTTGCCTAGGAGCTTCACACCCTCCCTCCCTCATCATGAATAGATGGCCTCCTTGCAACCTTCTACCAACCATGATTCATTAGAATTGTTTGTTTTTTGTTTGTTTTTGTAACCCTTTTCTTCTCCTCATGTGTTTTCATGTCATAAGGATTTCAATTTAAGGCAAGGGGATGTTGCAAAGGTGTTCACCTATATTGTGTTGGTTGTTGCCACACTTAAATTTATAGCAATGTTGGGGTGCATGGTGGGGGGTCAATAACAAATATTTGAAATTTACAAATATTTTCAAATTTATGGTCAAGTTTCATTGACAATTAAGGAGCATTGGATTCTTTTGCATCTTGGTCAAATAATATCCCATTATGTTGAAATAGCTTCTTGAGCAAGGCAAAGGTAAAAATGTCCTTTGAACTTGTTTGATTTCTAGTTTTGTTTGCATTCTTCGTTTGTTTCCATATGCATGTGTATGTAGATTTAATTTTAAAGACACTATTTTAGTAAGTGGTGGGTAGATTGAAAGGTTTAAGGTTTCAATGATGGCAAAAGCCAACACCAACTTGTCAAACTTTTTTTTGAATGCAAAGAAATAGATTTCAATAGAGTTACCCTTGATGGCCATACCTTGGGAGTCCAAACATCAATCCATATTTGAAGTATTTATATATATAAATTATAAGAGTGATTTCCAATGGAGATCCTTTCTTAAACAAAGGTAAGTCTAAACTTTTTATCACCATGCTTGTCTTTGAAGGTTTTGATGATGGTAGCAAGGAACTGTCATGCCCATATGCATGGCCTCATACATGATGACCGGTTATAGGCATGCCATTCATGCCTTTTAAGGTTAATGTACGCTCTTAGGTTATTGTACGCTATGGTGTTTTAGGGTTATGGCTTGTTTAGGGTTTCAAATTGTTGGCAGCTGTATAAAAGGCTAAGTTTTTCGCTTCTTTTGTTAGTTTTTCTAGAATTCCTTTGTCATGGAAAGTTTCTTCCATAGTTAGATGGAATTTCTAAATGTTCACGATGGCTATTACACGGCCACTGTTTACATACATTACGTTTTTTTTCCTTCTTTGCAATTTAATACATGAAAATTTCATCTTAGCCTCCTATTATGCATTGTATATATATGTGCATGCATCTTTTTTTGGTTGATTAATTTCTACCTTTGATTGGTTTTAGTCTTTTTGTTTAGTAGAATTTATTATTTACACCCTTACGACACCGTACATCACAACACTACATGTCACGATAGAACCAACACTAATTTGAAAAAATTCATTTTGAGTGGAAAGAAATAAATCTCAATAAAATTTCCTTTCATGGTCAACACTTGACCATAATAATTATTATTGACCTTTTTTGAACTTGTGCAACTAGATTTTTTATGGGCTTAATTTGTAACTTTTAATATCAAAGCTTCAATTATATTTGATGACTCATAATGTTTTATTTACTTAATAATCTTGAAATACATTATTGTAACTTTTTTTTACATTCACTACTACAGATCTATGTCTTTATATCTAGTAGAAAAACCCCATTTTTCGACTTGTCTTAAGTGACTAAAAGTGTTTTTTGTGACTATTTTTGATCAAAAGTAGTCGCAAAAGACACTTTTAGTCACTTAAGACAAGTCGAAAAATGGGGTTTTCTTACTAGTATGGTCATTTAAAAAATTAAGTTTAGTCACATTTTTGGTTAAAATAGACACCAATTTTTTTATATTATAGTTAAAACAAATTAGTTATTTTTTACACAAACTTGATTAAGTTTGGTTTGATTAAGATGTTTAGTGTTTATTTTGATAAAATGCTTAAATTGATAGTTCACATGGCTATCATTTGGCATGTTTGATGTGATTGACTTTAACTAACATATGTGCCAACATGTGAGTGCCACATGGCATGTTTAATTTGATTAATTGTATTCACATGTGTGCCAATGTGTGGATGCCACATGACATGTTTGAATTGATCAACATGACTAACATTTATGATAATGTGTGGGTGATATATGGCTTGTCTAATGTGACGAACATGCATGCCAACATGGGGGCACCACGTGGCATGTTTGATATGACTAACTTGACTAACACATTGCCCAATGCGAAGGCACCACATAGCTTATTTGACTTGACTAACTTTGGGTGTTGCATGATTGGTCTAATAATTTGACTAACATGATTGATATTGACTATGTTTGGTTACCACATGGCTAGTTTGATGTAACTAATTTGATTAATATTGATTATATGTATGATGATGTGGCATTACCATCAAGTAAATTTTTACATCCTAAACCTTATAATATTTTATTGCATATGTAGGCCATGCCGTAACCAAATTGAAATTGCATCAATATGAACACAATATTGAAAGTAAACACCAAATCAACTTTTGGAAATACACACATACACAAATTATAGCCAATTTTTTAATATATATTTTCATAAGTTGAATGTTTCATAAAGTATGATGCTAAATCCAAAAATTACATACCATCTATTCACTAATATGAATTTTCCAAGGCCACATTACAATGTAGTTAACTACATCATTGAATATTTAAAATTGAAGATCATGTGATACATTTGGACATTGCAAAAATGCAATCAAATGGGTTTTTATTAGATTTTATAAAATCAATTTAGTTGATTTTAGTCATGATTTTAGCCAACCATAATTCACTAAACTAAAGGAATGTAAAGACACAAAAAAAAAACCTTTAAAAAATATGATAAAAACATTTATTGACATTGTTATAATCCACCACATTTAATGGCCACATTATCACATTGATGTCAAACAAAAAAAATTATCACATTGCTATCAAATTGAAAACAAACAAATAGAGCAAGAAACCAATAAAAAAAATAGGAAAAAAATATTAACAAATTTGTTGCCATCCACCACATTTGACCTATAATTGGATCAAAGAACAGTAATGAACTTTGAAGATTTTATCATTATTGTGACATGTGACAATGGTGTAGTAACCACATTGGACATGAATGTGTGTTAGGACCTAATGACTAATTTTCCTAGAACTAGAATATGCATGATGAGTAGAAAAGATATTGGAACTAAACTACGGGGTACTAAATTTGTTGTTTAGTTATATAATTGGGTGAAAGCAAATTATGTTGCAAATAGTGTAACAGTAAAGTGAGATGAATTCAACTTCATTCTTGCAGACTTTGCTTATGTAATTCCCATATTGACTATTCTTTTGTTTTCCCATTACATGTATATCAAATGTTTTTTTCCTAATGACCCAAAAAAAAAAGGTTGGAAGTGGTTTTGTGAAAGGAACCCTATAAGAGATGAGTAATTGATAATGTTTAGATTGACCCTACAAAAGTTTGATATGTCCATGTTACAAAATGATGATGCATATATGCAAGTCTATAAGCTTCAATCTCTATTGAGAAGTCAATTCAACTTGTTGTGATTGTAAGAGGTTCTACAATTGTTACAAAAAATTTAGTTCTTGATGTGCCTAATGGAGTGGCAAATGATGGAACACATTCTAATATGATTATAACTTTAATAATGATGGTTAGTTAGTCTAGGCCTTTAAAGGATTCATTGGTGTTTATATTGAAAGTTCAAACAATGATGGTTAGTTTAAGCCTTTAAGGTGGACAAAGTAAGGTGGTCACTTCTTGTTTAGTTCAAAGTTATTTTAATTTATTGGTACTAGCATATATACATTGATTCAATTTTGGATTAATATTATTTTTTCTAATTTCATTTTATTATTAAAATTTATTTATAATATTTTCTATTTATTTGAATAATTTAAAACCAAAATTGATAAAATACCCAAATTACATTAGTATATTATCCATTTTTTTCAATTTTTTTGATTGCCACATGATACAAAAAAGCACTACAATCATTTTATAGTCACATTTGATATGTTCTAATGACTAGTTTTAGTTAGGGTAGTCATATTAATCAACATAGACAACTCCACATGGGTGCCAAAATTGCCACATGTGTAAACATATTGTTTGATTTGACAATATAATATTAAATTTCTTAATCATAAAAAATTGCTAGTTTTGATGTTAGTCATAGAGGACACAATCAGTCACTTCAAATTAATAATTTAAACTATATAATCATTTTAATCATGATATAACTAATGTAAAAACCATAGTTCTACAATAATGATTGTAGATGTGTTATATTTTTTCGGGGTGGCTATCCAATGCTTGAAATTAAAGTACAATTTATATCCATATGGATTTATTTTGGTATTTCTTGTTTAGTGTGTGGTGTAGTGGTGGTAAGTATTAAATTATGTGGTTCATAAGTTGAAACTTCTTTCCACAAAATTTTCATTTTAATTTTTACATTCAAAAAAATACAAAAAAAAAAAAAACAAATTTGAATGGTTCTATTACAACATTAACCCTATTGTTTCACATACATAATCATGATCAAAATGAAAAAAAATTCACAATATTTTTCATTTTAAAAAATGAAAATACATTAATTCAAAAATAAAATCCAAAACAAATTTTCATGTTTGAGTTTTTTTTTTTTCCTTTCTTCTATCTTTAAAATATCATTTGTACTTAGTCACGATCCTTTTTCTTTCCAATAATCTTCATGAAGATCCTCATGGAAGAAAATTAATTGAAATTTTCGCTCCAAAAACATAATTCAAATCCTTTCGTTTATCCTAATTAGTCCAAAATTATGATACAAGTATAATTCAATCCTTAATAGTGGAGTATGTTGGTCCATAAAGAAAAGTCTTTGTTAATGATTCCACGTTGAATTTTCCAACCACCACCAACATAGGTGTGCATTGATAGGATCTTCCAATCCAAAATCTTAATACCATGTTAAATTTTAGGCCCAATTATCTTAAAACCCTAATGATAACCCCATAATTCTAATGACTTTAGCTCTTGTAGTATGTTAATGGGTCCAACTATGTTCATAGTTGGGCTAGGAATAAACCCTTTCTTTTATTGCCATTACTTGTAGGTATTCAATGTTGGTGGTTTTGGATTATAAATTTGTAAATATTAAGTAAATACCTATTCATGTACTATGGTGATGTTGAACAAGAATGTATACACCCTCATCAATTACTTTGCTTTGTCCATATGGTAAGGTACATGGCATGCCCCATCCACAAGTGTCATAACTTGGCTTTAATTGTCAATTCTCCAAAAAAAAATTTAGCTCTAATACATGTTGAACCAAAACCTTGTTGACTTTGAATATTATATCCAAATAGTGACGCGCTCCCAAGTCCCCAAGTTAACCCCAAGCTGGGCTAATTCACTCAAGTTGCGAAATTTTTGGGACTCGGGGCACGCTCTTAGTTTCCAGCACTAAAGGGGGTGAGAAGGGCATGCTGAAAGCTCCGGGATAAACAAGGAAGAGAGACAAGTTCACTCACTTATGTTGTCCTGCATCCAAATCCAACTCACAAATGGGTTAGAATTCATTCTGCACCTTTTTGGTGTTGGGACAAGCCATGGGCTAACTTGGACTCACTTGACTCACCACGGTTCGGACTCAGGGGAAGCCACCACCTTCCCCCATATAGTATTCTCTGCAGCTCTCCACGGGACTTGCATCCAAATGGCTATTTTTCCCGGGACTCCCAAAGTGGAGTCCCGAAATTATCCCGGTTTGGATTCCCGGGACTTTGGACGCTCTTAACTCCTCGCTCTGAACTCGGATCATGACAAGGTCTAAATCAAAGTTGTAGTTCTCCTCAAGAGCTTTTCAACGGTGTGTTGCACTTCACCTGCACGCACCAGAATTGGGTCGATTCCTGACTTTTAGTGGTTGGGAGTCGAATTGCCAGTTTGACTCTCAACCTTTCTTTCGACCATAACTTGTGTTGCAGATGTCCAAATGGTTCATGCAAGGCCATTTTGGACATCTATAATTTAAGACCTTTCCAACAATATAAAAAACACCTTAATGCGAGGTGTTTTGACCCCTGCAATCACGCTTTGAATTTTCGAGAGTCCTGGAAGACTCCCAAGTCCCATTTTCGGGAGTGTGAGTGACGACCTCACAACTCCCTCAAAGTGGGGTTGCGACAAATAGAGTGGGATGTTCTATTTGATATGAGGATTTGATTAAATATATAAATGTACCAAAACTAAAAATTTGAGTTTTGTTTTAGATTTTATATTGGATATATTCTAATAGTAATGAAGATTTGATTGTTGTAAACCAACAACCTATGCTTACACTATCATGTTATGTTAATGATGTCCTTCTTTTGTCAATTTAAGAGAAAATGACATCATTGATTTTTAAAATTTCAATGTAATTACATGGATTACTAAAGAGACATTGACTTGTTGTAAAAAACCACACAAAGAACCACTATAATGCAAGTAAAGTTGTTAAAAATTGAACTAATAATTAGCTTTCAAACTTTAAAAAAGTTGAACAATATGTCCTTTAAGTTTTTACACTTTTATAAGATGTTGTACAACACATCTTCTACATCTTATTTAGTTGTTAGTAGTAGAAGGTGTTTTAAGTCTTGGTGAGATAATCTATTGTTTGTTGAGTTTATCAATAGTTGTCATGTAAACTTTTGTAGCTTTAATTCCTTGAACTAGTTTTCAAACGTGTTTTTAAAAATAATTGGGGATTTATTTTGTCCTTGCATTCCATGTACTTTATTGCGCCATAACTAGGTAGAAATTGTCAAAACTAACTGGTGTTTAATAGTTGAAGCCATCAAGCTCATGTCATTGCCATGGCTTTGCTTGTAGGTGTTTCCTGTAATTTCTTGTTGGTTGTTAGGGTTATATGTTTGCAAATATTTGTCAAAAACCATGGCATGTTTAAAAAACTCCACCAATTTCAAATTTCATTTATTCTTTTTTGGAAATGGTGGGATTGCTACTTTAGGTGAAGTTCCAACCCTATAATTAGTTTCTATAAGTATGCAACTAGATATGGTCTAACAAGTATATTGTTTGTGTTTTCCAAATTTGGCTTGAATTCAAGTACATTTTTTAGTTTGCATTGAAATTGATGAACTTGGGTCTATGGTTCCTATTGCACACCCTTCCAAAAATAGGAAGGTTTCATGGCAAATCCAAAGAAATTTCCAAGATACTTGGGTAGCCAAATTCCTTAAGTTGAGCTATTCATAAGGGAAGATGGCCAAATCCACCATGTGAAGTGCAAAATTTGCACAAAAGTTGAATGCAAGGATAAACTTTTGGTGCCCAAGTTGGATGGGCTCCATAAACATAGTGTGAGAAGGAAATGTAAGTGATCTAAACTTAGACATAAAGTTGATGAATTTTACACTAGTTTTGATAGTTAGCATGCAAAAAATGAGAGGATATATGTCACTACATGGCATGATTTTGATATTGACCAAATGATTTTGTTATTGATTAAGAGATGTTATTTAGGTGATCATGGATTTTGTTATTGACTAGGTGATTTTGTTATTGTCCAAATGTTAAATGTAAAGAAGGCTTGCAAGAAAAATGTTTTTGGTTATTATGTTTCATTTATTGAGAGAGGGAGGGTAAGTCGATGATGAACTATGAGTGCATGGAAAGATTTTTTCATTTTTAAAAAATGGGTGATGACCTTGTTGTGAATGCAATTGCAAAGAAAAATTATGAGTTGTTATGTGATTGCAACATTGTTTTGGGGACCTTGACTTGTGTGTTGCCCATGTTGGAAGTAATGTAAAGCTTGTCCAAGCTAGCCCAATATATACAATTTTATGCAATTTTGTGACCTTTATCATTGTCACTACTATTGATGTTACACATGCAATGTATATGGACCCATTGACAAGGTATGATCACCTTTATTTTCAAATGTTTAACAACTTGCTGCATAACAATTATGATGCTTTCCACATGGTGTGGTACTTGGAGCCACAAACCTAGCCTAGTGAATTATATGTTACATTTTAGTTCAATGGCCTTTTCTTCATGTTGCATAATACATGTTTTAGTACTAGACATGTGTTAGTTATGATGATTGATTAGGGGAGGTTGGAAGTACGAGGAGGCACCTAATGTGGAAGTGACATTTTTTGGTTGATCACTTGGCAATTTTGAAATCTAAATTTTACCACTTCAAGCCAATATTTACAAATGGTTACTTGGTTGTTGGTTTGTTTGATCCATCATTGCTTGGCAAATTTTTGTTGTTGTTGTTATAACCATGAAAAAAATTCTCATGGTGCCTTACATTCATCACCTAATTGTAACAACACAACAAAATTGTGATGATGATTGACCTCCAATGCCATTGTGGATTAGAAGTTATTGGAGTATTTTAAATTTGTGAATGTTCGCCATTGTAATGGTCCGAGGTAGTGAGGAGGACAAGAGGACCTTTCCCACATTCAACTTTATGAAATCTAAACTTTGTAACCATTTGATAGTCCATTTTGACTTGGCATTAAATTGTGTGCCCAAAAAATTTATAAGTTCAAAACTTTCTCCTTCTATATATTGCAATTTGAAAGTGGGGGAAAAAGAAATTGCATTATGGAAATTGGTAGAAATATAGTCAGCCTAATTTGTTGGTTGTGTGGAAACATTTGTAGGTGTAGATGTATGGTTTTTTGGACCAAATTTTGGAATATTTATCTATGCCTTAGTTTGGGTTTGAAAATCTAATAATTCAAAGTTGGCTTCTTTTCCAACAAGTTCATTACATATTCATCACATTTTATTGTTTTTTCTGCATAATTCTAATAGGGTTGGGTGGAGTGGTTGGGATTTTGTAAGTTTTTGTTTTAAGGATAGAAGGAAAAGGATTGTGCAACAAATTTGCCCCATCACAATAGATAATTAAAACTAACATGTTGAATTTGTCTAAATTTTAAGGAGGTTTGTTTTGTGCATGTTTTGTTGCATTCCAATTGGGAAGAATTGTTAAAAAAAATTATGGTTCAACCCCTACTAAATGAGATTTTAGGTCAATTAAATAATATTTGTCCTAGATACCAACATCAATGAATTCCAACGTTAGTCACCATTGTGTAGATGCGTATGTGGTAGGTTTTCTTGAAGTAACTTTGTCTTTTAAAAATTTCGTGACTTCTTTTCATTTTTTCCTCTCTTGATTGTCTATTGAGAATCCAAGTTGAGGTTCTTTCTTTTGTTGTGTTTTATAAACTATTCTAACTTCAATGATTGTATGCATTCATTGGGGGATGTATATTTTTTGGTGTTCAAATTTACAATGATGGGGGAGATGTGGCAAAACACAAAAGCAATAGGAGACCAAGACAAGTGGTCAAATTGTTTTTATGTAGGCCAAAATTTGATTCCAAAAGTTTTTAATTAAAAAATAAGAATAAAACTTGAATAGGGTTTTTCCTAGTCTTTGAATTGTGTAGCATGATTTTGTTCAAACCTTTAGCATTACTTGCATTATCCATATCTTTTAGTACATTGACATGGCACATCGATTTCCATCATGAATTTGATATTGGTTGCAATCTCATAATTGGGGTTTTTATTCAAGTTCCAGAAAAACTTCAAACTTGGAACATCCATGTCACCAACAAATTTTGCTCCTAAAATATCATATAGCCCACAATTTACATAAACTTGATGTGATATAGCTTGCCATGTTTGTCATGTTTTTCAATGAACATTGGATAGAAAATGCCAATGACGCTATTGAAAACATGAAAACAAATTCACTGATTCTAATTGGTCCTTTCATAGGTCCTTTTTGAAGGTGTACATGCCTATAAAAACCTTTTAGAACATTAAGTTTTTACTTCAATGAAGACAATTCTTGAAAATGATATGGTAGGCTAGCCATATTTTTGTTGAAAAAATATTTTGGCAAATGAAAAAAAGAAAAAAAAAAAAAGAGGAATTATATGTAGCTTAATCTTTATTTAAATTATTTTTAAAAAATCACCAAATCTAAAAATATTGAAATTTGTTTCACTACATTTCCTTTTGGATTTTAGAAGGGGTTTTTTTTGTACTAATTAAAAAAAATTGGATATGTTTTTAAAACCTATCACCATTTTAAGCTATATCCTTCTTAGGATGCTTGCATATGACACGACATTGGAAATCTCGAAAGTAAATAAAAAAACATTGTGATAATCTACTTCAAAATCCTAGTGACGGTGATTCATCAAAGCTAATGTATCCCGTATAACAACCTTAGGTTTTATAAGTTGTAGTTGTCACTTGGATAGTTCAAAATTAGAATCTATTTAGTCCATTCCCTAGTAAAGAAGCATGAAATGGCGTCTTTTTTTGGATCTATGTCCTTAAATTTTTATTTTTTGTTTTTCTCAACATTATATTTCATGAGTAGATTTTCAATAAATTCTCCACCAATTTACATCCCATTTCTTTTCAATTTAATTAAATGCAATTTTAATCCAATTTTTGGATTGAATTGAATTCAAATAAATCTGAATTGAATTAAATTTCACTTCAAGTTGCATGCAATTTCATTCTATATTTTCATTTGTATGGTAGTTAATTTTCACAACATCAATTCATTTTTTGCATAAACTAATCAATTGATTGTCATTTTTAGTGCATAGTAACATGCAAAGCCCAAATTAACAAATGTCATATGCATAGTATGATGAGCCAAATGTGCTTCCTTAGGTGATTATTTAGATTGCAATAATCTTGAAATATCGAAAAAAGTTTAAATTGTTTAAAGACGATTACTTATTTGGGAATATTTAATATTTCTTTTTATAAATATTTTTATAAACATTGAAAATTCATTATGCTATTATGTTCAGGTTTATATTAAAAAATGTGCCCAAAATATGTTATTCTCAAATAAACATTGGTTGTAAGGATTTCAAAGTGCTTTTGGGCAGTTCTTATTCATTACATTGATTTCAAACTTATTCAGATCATCACATGAATGTTGATATATAAGTAAATCCAAAAATTTCAACACTAACTTAAGTTGCCATTTAAAAATATGAAACATTAAATAATCAATTATAACTACTTTGGTACATATTAGCATGTTTGAACCCCTTTGCCGTTATGTATTACGGTGCAATTTTTACTTTATACTATCACAATGTTGGAAAATGGTGGAATATTCTTTTTTTATGTATATGATGATTAAAGCAAGATGTAATGTTTTGTTGCTTAACAAACATTTTGATATATTTGAATGAAAAATGCAATATGGTAACTTAATGGTTTCACTTTGGGTTGCGTGAATGCATATCTCAACACCAATTATGAAAAATGGGGGACAAATGCATTCCATTTACTTATGCTTTGGGCAATTTCATTGATACAATTGTGCTCCAAAATTCTTGACCCACAACTTTTGGCCATAATTTTCCACAAATTGGGCACCACCATGCAGAATATCAAACATTCATTGGCCATTTAGGGTAGTCAACATTTAGTAACCATTGAAAATTGAAAAAAAATCAAAGATCCCCATTGCAAAACCTTCACAATGTACATGGAATATGTCCTCAATTTTAACATGTGAATGGGTGTTTGAAACATTCAAGCCACTGAAATTTAATTGTTTCTACCATTGGGCAAATGAAGATTGTGGGAAATAATACAAAAACATTTTTTTGGATGAAAAGTCATCAATTTTTGAAGCAATTAACAATATTTGTACTTTAAATCCTTGTATTGAAAGTAAGTAAAAATGTCTATGATTCATTGAAGTAACCCAACCTTTTTTTTCACATATAAAACACCACAAGATTTGCAAAATCCCAATTTCATGCATTAGGTTTAGCATCCTCCATAGTTTTCCATTCACCCAATGCAATGTTGGATTAATGTGGTCATAGAAAAAAATAGTTTACCTTAGGGTTTTGTGGAGCAATTGTGAATGAAAACCTTTTTCCCTAAGTTTGCTATTATACACACCATAGTTGTTAGAGGTTGATTTTTGGCATTTGCTAAAATTATTATCTTGAAAGGTGACCCCTTTTAAGATTAGTTTCAACTTAATTTTTAACATTGCAATTTATCTTGGAGTGATTGCTTTCCCTACCCATCATCATGGATATTTTAGCAAACTTTAATCATGGGTGTTTGCAAAACATTATATATGTAAAATGCCATGTGATCATTGCTATAAAATTGTGTACATAATATGAATAAATAAACAAAAATAATTTTGTGTATGTTTTGTGTTAAAATAAATGGTTATAATATATATATATTGGGATAACATGTTTGGCAATTCAAATTTTTTTATCATAAATATATAGAACATAGACCTTTGCGTGAATATTCTATTGAATAAACTTGATTCTTTTATGTATTCATAATAGCTTAAATTTGTTATGTTATTAGTTGGGATTCAACATTTGAAAATTCAATTTCAAATGTTATTAATTATATGGATAAATGGCCAACATTGTCCACATTACAAATAACATTGTTGGATGATAAATCCTTATAAACTTACAATATAAAATTTATCAATTTCTTATTTTGTGAATTCAAAATATCCTTACAACTTATACAAACCTTGAAAATTGTTATTGACATTGTAGAAAATGATAAAAAATGAAAATGTTGTTATAAAACAAGTACAACTTGATGAAATCAAACGGTTTGTACATATGTCTTGTAAATTCATTTGGTGATTTGTGTCCTAATGTAAATATGACTTACTGTAACCGAACATGGGGTGACCGAACAATGGAGCTATGTTGATTCTGATCCTGATTTTTGCACCATCACTAGGTTGGCTGCGCATTACATCTCATTACTGTAACAATGCATGGCGGTTGCTCTGGTTTGGTCATGGAAGTTCACCACACTTGAGGAAGACGGCACAGAATTATGGCAAAGGAGGTGCTGGCATTTATGGTTTGAGGCGGTTAGAATGCAGGACGGCGCGGGAGCTGGCAATTCAAAGAGGAGGAGGCTAAACGTTGAAGGGAGATCTTGGAAGTTGGAGGAGGAGCTGGAAAGGAGGTCTGGGTCCTGAGAGTTTTAGCGGAGGCTGATCGTGCTAGTCAGTTCAGAAAATGTATAGTTGATGAGTAGATCTATTTGCTGGTAAGAGCAGAGATCAACAGAGAAGAAGTAAGAGATTTTTGGAGAATGCCGAGGAGCTTAGAAGATTGCTAGTTGCTGATTTCTTCCGCTGCGTTAGTAACTAGGGGATGGCTAGCTCTTGAATATGGTGAGAGTCAGGTCGAAAGTAAAAATCGGTGCTATAGACCAGTGAAGTTTTGGAAAGTGTATAAATAGACAGCTCGAGTGGTCTGTTTTTGGAACTCAATCGTTGACTGAGTAGTTGTTAGACTACTAAGGAACGTACTGGAAAAGAAGAAGCTTGTGTTGTTGAGGATCTTTGTGCAATCTGAACTATGAGCTTTGGTCCTTGAGATTCTGTGTAGGAGCCGGATCTGCAGAGGTTCGGGTGAGATTGTTTTGCTCCAGTAATGAATCTTTCGTGTGGATCTAACTGCCTAGATGTTGTTATGATGTTTCTTTGAGGTGTGATTGCCTGATTCTCGCTCTGTCAGAGTGAAATCAATTTGAGGGGTCTGGTTGTTGTTTGGTCCCTCTCCCTTTTTGGTGACACTACTAGAAGAAAACAATCCATCTTGTTTATTATATAATAGTACATAGATGTAACTTTTATATTTGCATTTTATTTATTAAAATAATAACCTAACATTTTAAATTTGAATTGTTGTAATTTGCAAAGAACAAAATTTTGTGAAAAAAAGACATAATCTTTTGGAATATTCAAGAATACTTTATTCTTGACATGAAATATTCAAAGTTCACTAAATATTTTATAAACATGTGTTGAAACTTTCTTTGTACTACAATAGTCGAATGTATTTAAGCAACTCTGAAAATAGTATGAATGTATGAAATCACATTGTGTTTTCCACATGCCATGAATATGTTGTAAGGTTTGAATTTTTTTTTTAATGTGTGTTATTATTTCAATGAAATGCATGGGAGGATGCATGACTTGTTGTTTTAAAAGCTTAATAAAATAAAATAAAAAATAAATAAAAGTGACAAAAAAAAGGAGAAAACAAATGATTTAGTTTGTGAACAATATACCAATTTTTGCAAATTGGGTGCAAATTAAGATGGGCAAAACTTTTAAAATCATGAAAATTAATCACAATTTTTATTTTAAAATTATATTTTAATTTCATTTTCTATGCAGTTGAAAAATGTTCAAAGTTTGACTTTTAATTTCAAATTCTACATTATTCAAATATTTAATATTTTGGTTAAATCAATTTCATGTTAATCATAAACCACATGTCTTTTAACCTACTATCATTATATATCACACCAATGTTTTAGAAACTTTGAGATTCCTTTCTGCATGTTGTTATTTAAGAATGCATGATTCACAATTAAGTGCATTTGTGTTTCATCTTTTCATTCAAATTCAGTTTTAGGTTTAATGATGTACTAAACAATATATTATTTATAGTTTGAAACCTGGATATTAAACTATTATTAAAGTTACTGACCTACATTTCATGATTACAAATTGTCTTATATGTCTTGAATTTTAGCAATTTTTTTCATATGAAATTATTTTTTGATCAATGTTTTTTTTTTTTCCAGTTTTTTGATGTAACATTGTCAAAGAACATCCCAAAATCTTTTTATAAACTAACAATCTATAATAATCAAGAATAAAAATCTAGCTAGATTGACTTAAAATAACCATTTGTTTGATGATTTTTTTTTTAAAACAAGGAATTTTATTATGAAATACTACGTTTCCCAATTTCTTTTTGCAACAATGTGAAATTTCGCACAATAAAACCCTAAAGGCACACTAGAAAAATCAAGAGGACTTATTTAAGTGTGAAAATTTCTTTTTGGACAATAGTGGGCAACAAAGAGATTGAGGAGGATTGAGGTTGTTGGATACAATGTTGAAAGACACCAAAAAAGACATAATGAATGTCATAAATGTTACTATTTTAGTAGATAAAATTCAAATTTTCATACTTTAAAATTAATGGAAGTGAAAAGGATTTCATGAACAATCTATATGATCTTGGATTGTCAATGTATGGCAATTAATCATATCTTAAATAATTTATTGAAACATTAGCAAAACTTTGATTGAAATTTTTGATCTTATGTTAATTATCATCACTAGTAGTGCAAAATAATGCAAAGACCTAATAATATAATAATTGGGTATTTACCATTTGTTCTAAAGCAAGTGCAAGAGAATTTTTAAAAAATTTATATAGATAATCATTTATTTTGTTTGCATTTGACCATGTTGTAACATTCCCAAATTGTGAAGGGCCCTCATTTTGCCTTTTGGTATCATTGAAAAGCACTCAAATGTGCACGTTTCATTTGTCGTTTCACAAATTTCAAATCAACAAAACAAAAGTTATTAAATTTAAAATGATTTTGTCTATAGAAATCAATTGAATTTTTTTTAAAAAAATTCTTTCACAATTAATTTAGCAAGGTTCCATAAAGATTTCCAAAGTTAAGCTCACACTTTGAGTATCACAATATTGGGATGGCCACGCCATAATATTGAGATGGGTGACCTTACAAGAGGTTTTAATCTACTTGAGCCATGTTCATTGCCAAAGCACACCCGGAAGAGAACCATCTTTTCATACAAGAGCACACAAGAAAGAGAACCTTGCACCCACAATTTTCAAACCAACAAAACAGAAGTTATTGAATTTAGAGAGAATAAAGTTATCCATAAAGTCAGTCGATTAGGGTGGGTGAGAACAGCCAGTTCCGGTATAATAGGGCATCAAATGCTTAACTGGGAATGAAATTTTACAAAACGAAATAACTGGGACTATATATATAGTGAAATTAATTTTGAATTGTAATTAATGGTTCTTTCTTCTTTGTATAATAACTCTTAAAGTCAAATTAACTGGAATAGTATTGGGATGGGTGCCCTCACAAAGAGGGTTAAATAACTTGGGCCAATGGCCACAGGGGCCTACTAGTTCATACGAAATAGCGCACGAGAAAGAGAACCCTACGCTAAGAAATACGTATTCGTATGAATACCTAACCCCTACGCGGAGATATACGTACTCCTACGAGGAGCGCGCGAGAAAAGGACCAAAAGCCTACGCCGAGAGATACGTATTCATAGGAAGAGCGCACGAGAAGGAAAACCCTACGCGGAGGAGAGACGGGAGAATTTGACCGCTCTCGTCGCTTGGTTTTTGTGATTTTTGTGTTTGTTTCTTGACAAATCTCTTCTGTTGTGTCTACGAATCTTGTAGGATTTTCGATTTCAAATCACGGCCATCGCGTTGCGTTGTTTGAAGAGGTTTTTTTTTTTTTTTTTTTGGGGGGGGGCCTTTTTTTTGGTTTTTTTGTTTTTTGGAAAAAAATCCTTCTTTTTTTTTGGATAAAATGTTTTAAACCACCCTCGCCACCTTTTTTTTGTCCCATGAAAAGATATTGGAT
>Ga0116231_10002107_pt1 | contig 41557 bp, 23 predicted proteins | sample S1TSphgellanicum_2_FD_89695 | JGI IMG/M metagenome (GOLD analysis project Ga0116231, IMG submission 89695) | Host-associated microbial communities from peat moss isolated from Minnesota, USA - S1T2_Fd - Sphagnum magellanicum MG | ecosystem: Host-associated > Plants > Peat moss > Unclassified... | reverse complement strand
GGAGGAACAAAGAAAAAAAAAAAAAAAAAAAAAAGAAAGTGGAAAAACAGTAAGGGGGGGGGAACCAGAGGGGGGGGGGGGAGGGGGGGGGGGGGGGGGGTGTGTGTGGGGGGATCCATCAATGCTAAAGACTATGCACACTTGAAAAATATGAAGTATCACCAACATCGGTTTAAAATAGTTCTAGACTAAGTACATTGTCCTATAGGTGAAACAACTTGAAAAGTGGTTTAGATGAAGACCTTGTTCCATATTCTTGCACATGGTTATCCAATGTTGGAATATATGCTTTGTATGAATTATTTGTGTGCTTGTAGATCCCAAAAATCCAACCATGCACTAGTCTAATGGAGTTGGTTGGATCCTTGTTGAATTCATGTATAATCAAATACAAGTTGCCATTATTGTAGCCATCCAAGGAGTTTAATTCATTGCTTGTTCATGTGACAATGTTACAACTTGACAATGGGTCTTGGATTTGTGTTCACACCTATGACATGGGTGATGGATGGATTAAATGGCCTATTATGGTTTGTGTTGACAAATTTTTTGGTGGATTTGGGTCTAACAACTAACTAAGGTAATCATGAATGTTTTGTTGAAGGGTGGGGGGATGACCAAGGAAGATTTCTCCAAAAAGCTTTTATGTTTTGGAGCAAATGGAGTGAATTTCTTTTAGGGGGAAATAGGAGTGACAAAACAAATAAAAGATTCATGGGCACCATTTTTTATGGGTGTTCATTGTGTTGTTTGTAAGACTAAGTAATTGGTAGTCAAATCCTTAGGTGATTTAAGGATTGAATCATTCATGTTGAACATGTATGGTTATTTCAACCATGGAGATGAATGGGAAGCAAAAAAAATTTGATGTGAAGACTAGATGAATGTCTATGTTGGAGCCTTTCAAAAGGATCATGGCGAATGCCATCCTTTGCTTACAATGATGCAAGTTGATTTTAATTCTACCCTTGAGTGGCAAAGGTTAGGCCTACATTATAATATTTCTTGATTTAAAAAAAAAAAACTTTGCATCAAATTTGGTGAGGAATCAAGATTAGGTTTTGATTTCGTGTGCTATTCATGGTTGGCAAACTTATGTCTTTGCACCAACATACACTTGTTATTGAGGCTTGTGTGTGTTTTTTCCTTGATAGAGACCATGCTTTCCCTCCTAAAATTTGCTTAGAAGAGGCATATTTTCTTTTGTGAGTTCATTGTTGTCGTGAAGGTTTGTTAGGGTTAGTTATATACTTTGTATGGTGATAGCAACTCCTCTTTTAAAGGTGATGAGTTATAGTCCTTTCAAGGACTATTTCAAAGTGATCATGCATAGATCCACAAAATTGAGTGACAAATTATAACACTGACTCCAATTGAACATTTTGCATTATTTTGAATGGCGAAAGAATGTGGGCACATTAGGGCATAATCTACTTGAATATAAGTAATATGTTTTGGTCACATAAGTGGCCTTTGCGCATGTATTATGGCTACTAATAAGTGAATGCAAAATTAATTGTTCACCCCTTTTCAATTATGCTCAAACAATAAATTTTATGAATTCCATTTGGCATTTTCCATGGGTGTGGTAGATTATGGTAAATGCAAGATGTGACATTACTTAAGCCAACCAAGAAGGCTTGTAAGTTTATTTGGAAGGGGGTTTGCATGAGTACAAAAATATATTTATATTTATTAATTTTCTCAAGTATAAATTTGTTCTTTCAACAAGGTTATAAATATAAATCATGCATACCATTTGTAGGTGAAGGTCTTGAAAAAAACCCCTCTTCATTGCAAAACACACCATCCTAACATACCTCTCCTCTATGAACCTTTTCATCATGCTTGACATCTCTTCAAGAATTTCAAAATACTCAATATTATTTGTGATCCTAAGCTTCAAAAGTTTGTCACCATGTTTTTTCTTCCTCTTGCATTTCTCTTTTCCAAAATCCTTAAAAGAAAACATGACCTTCAACTAGAACTAAACAAAGAAGAAGAAATGATAGGACCCCTCCCCCCAAAACAAAATAAAAAAATTTGACAACCCTCTACCTTGCCACCCCACTCCCAAGAGAAGAAAACCTTAGTCATTTGGGTGCATGTTGGCTTATGTCATTGGTTGTTGGGGACAAAATATGTGGTAGTATATTGTGTTATATATTAATAAGTTGGGGGTGCCTACCAAGTTCAATTTTTTTAATTTTACAATGAGCCTCTTGGATTGGCCCATCATAAAATAGTTTTCAAACTTTGGAAACTCACGAATATATAAATATTCATCCTAGCATGCCCCAGCCACCCTCCCCAACTATAATGAAATATATATATATATTTTTTGGGAGATCACCAAAGAGAAAGAGTGGGCCAAGAGAAGACTAAAAAAACCCCAAAATAATAGTAAACAAGTTTTCATACTTGAAATTGAGTGAAATGGTAATGACCTCACAGAATTTCATGTGAATCATGGAAAGTTGTGTTATTTCAATAGTATGGATATTGAGGAAAAAAAATGAATAAATTTTTTTTCCAATATCAAAGTTTGGTTTGAATAAAGGATGTTTTACAACTTCATTCAATGGCATTACTTTCATAAAGGGCCCTTTAATTTTCATAATACAATTTATTTCATCCTCAATTTTTTTTTATAGTAATAGGGTATTATTAGACACATCTAAAAAGCACTCAAATTTTCATATTTTTTTGATTTTTTGTTTATAAAAAATTAAGGTTTAAAAAAAGTTCATGAGTCCTTTTCGACAGTAAATGTGATGCAATGTATATGTTGTTCAAAGAAAACTTGTAGCTTATAACATAAAAAATTAAAGTTGAAAGTGTTAACATGTTTTGGTATGATTTGAAATTATGACAAATTTTCAAAATGAAACACAAAATCTAACAAACTTTGTGCACTTTCAAGAATTTGTATTTTTCCAAATTTGATTGTAAAAAAAATTTGACATATTGGGGCAACTATAAATACAATATATAAGAAGTTTCAAAACATTTCATTTGAAAATTCCTCTTTAGGAAAACATGTATCTTGGGAAAAAGGACCCAAAAAAAGACAATAGTCTTAAATGCAAAGTAAACACATTGGTTTGTTATATGTCATTTGGACCCTTCATTGAAAGTGGATGCCACTTCATTTTTCTATTTTGCAGAGGAGGAGAATGTTAAATCGACAATGGGTCCTTATTGAAGAAGGTATCAAAATATTATATATTCATTTTTTCTTGTTTGCCCTTGGCTCAATCCATATTTTTAAGAAAGAGAGGGATGATGCCTACACTAGTTTTGGGTCTTACATACATGCTTTTGTTTCATAATGGACACGAGGAGGCATGTGTGTGTGTGTGTGTGGTCATCATTAGACACATCTTGGTTAGGCACTTGGGTAGTCAAGGAAAAAATAAACATACAATATTTTTGTATTATTTGCAATAAGGACCCATTGTTGATTTAACATCTTCATGAGAAGGAGGCATGGAAACCTTTCATTGAAATGAATGCCACTTCACTTCCCTCTTTTGGGATAATTAGAAACACATAAACATTTCATTACAATGAAGGAAACTAGTTATCAATTTTGGTTCATTTGAGCTCATCCGCACCCTAAGGTGGTTGTTTTCACCTCAATGAAATCATTAAGGTGTTTGCATATTTCCCCCTTTCTTTGGGAAAGGAGCCCAAAAAAATCACCCCATCCACCCTACCCAAAACAAAAAAGCCATAGGCCCCCATCGTCCCCATAAAAAAACAGGTTAAGCCCCTAAGTGCATGCTAAACCTTCTCATGGAATTTTTATTTATAAAAACAATTGTCTTCATTTTTTAGCTAGGCTAATGGAAGCATGGGAATATGGGTGTATATATTCTAATATTTATGTTCATTTTTTAATACAAGGTTGTTCATAGTGTTAGGCATGCCCTAAATGGTTTCATTTTTATCAATAGTTTATAACCAAATTTGGCTAAATTATCTTGTGGATGATCAACAATTCGGTTACATCAAAACATTGAAAAAACAAGCCTTGGAAAGGTTCTCCAATTTTATCATACAACTTTTTGACACATATACATGTATGGGCAACTTGGGTATGAATAAAATGTGAATACTTATGTTTTGAAGATGAAAGCACATTACAATGACCCCCTTTAGGGCACTTTCCGTCTGCTACTAAAGGTATTTTTGTGTGAATTCCACAAAATGTAATCCATTTAATTTTGAGTTTAAATTTTGGTGCCGTGGTTTTAAAATTTTTATTTTCAAAATAAATGTTATTTAATATTATTTGAAAAGTTAAAATAAATCTAATAATGTAAAGGAAAGGAACCATGGGTATATTTTTATGTACATAATACAATAAAACTCATTCTATCATTTCAAATTACCCTAGTATTTCATTTCATTAATAAAACAAATAATTTTTTTATTTAAATCTAAAATTAAGCCCATTTCAAAACACTTATCACATTCCATTTACAAGTGATTGTTTGTGAAAATATCAATTTACCACATACTTATGACCATGATTGGAAAAAAAACACATTTATGACATGAAAAATATCAAACTTTTCAAATGGTTCACAAATTTGGTTTAAATTATTTGAAATTACATGTGAAATAACCACTATAAATTTCATGAAAGTTAAAAAATCATTTCAAATCATTTTTGGAGTATATTTTCATTTTTTAGTATGTGGACATGACATGTATTTTCTTCATGCAAATATATTCCAAGCCACCATAATATAAAAAGAAAATGATTAATTTTTTTTTCTATTCTTTTTTTTGGGTTATGCTTTATCGTAATATGCAAAAACATTGTGATTTGTTTTTGTAATTTTGATATGGTTTAAGTTTAAAAATGACCACCTAGAAAAACAATACAATATGATTACATAAAAGGGGTCACCGTAGTGTGCTTTGACCCTTGGATTGCATATGCATAAGGTATTGGTATTTTTTTCATTAATTTTGATATTATGGTATATGATCATTGACATAATTCTTTTCCTAGTAATTATGAATAGACACTAACTAGTGTTTTTTCATTTCTACATTAGTATGTCAGTGGCAAACAAACTCAATGACCAAATTCACATGTGGCAAAAGTAAATAAGTGTGAAAAACATTCCTACCTATTCCCATTATAGTCCAAGAGCCTTTGGGTGATGCAATAAAAAGGCACATAATTTAGTTTTAGAACAATGCCATAAGTTGGATCTATATGACCTAGCTACTACAACTCCTTTTTTTTGGGGTTATTGAAACTACTTTTCTCTTAAAAATCTAGCAAGTAACAAAAGTTGTCTACCAATCCTATCCACATCCAACTATTCACTTCCAAAATTGCCATGGAAATGAAGGGCAAAAATGAAACATAAAGGTTCAAGGCTCAAGTTTCAACTATGGGTTAATTAAACTTGACATCACATTTCATAAATAGCCAAGTATAGAAATTTTTCAAGAGTGAAAAACTTATGTGCATACATCACAACAACTAGCTATAAATGCGGGATGTTAAAATATAATGCATTTTGTTCTTCAAGAATGAAACTAAATTGAAATAATGTTCATCTTTAGTAGAACCTAAAATATGAGCCATAACAACCTTTACAAGTTTGACATATTATTCAAATGAATGAAACAACAATTGTGATGCATTGATGATTGACCATGTATAAATGGGTTTACAATTGTAGGGTTAGTCTTGTCGAAGGCAAGTCACTACTTCAACCATGGCTTGAACAAAATTAAATTTCATCAGCAACTTGAATAGATCCTATTAAGTAACCAACTTGACCCACCTTAATAAAATCGCAAAAACCATAAGAGGAACCAAGTCATTTTTGGATTGTCCACATAGACATGAGATACAACAAAAGCCTTTTATCACCTCCAAATGTTGAGGAAATGTCACCTCTATGTCAACTTGCATCCAATATTGGGGATAAACAATCCCCATGGTATCCATAATTGATTGCTTAGGAAATCAAACATCTAACTCCAAATTCAATCCTTCAACCATTTCTACCACCCAATATTGGACACCATTAATGTTAAAAAATTCATTTTGGTGACATTAAACCAAATAATGGATCTATTCAAGCCAATTGAACACCAATTTTTTCCTTTGCTACACTCAAACAAACACCACCAACATGTTCCAAAACAATGTTAAATTGAATTAACGAATTTTCACATCTACTACCACACCCTAAACACTATGAATGTTACAAGCCAATTTCACATATGGTTTTTAAACACTACAACAAAAGGTGTCCCTATACGCCAAGTGATTTCATTAGATTTTGAGTGAATTCACCAATTGTAGTGAACAGGGACTAATGAAGAAGCAATGAATTCATTGGTCTAATGAACAGGGACTAATGAACTGCACCCACATTTTGTAGTAGTGAAAGGACTAGGAATCAAGAATGTTTAAATTACAAACCTCACCATATGGATGTTATTTCAAATAACTTTTGATCAATGTAAAATAAACACAAGCTTGATGAATATGCTTATTTGAAATTTTTGTGCACACACAAACCTTCGTTTGAGGTTGAAAGAAAACATCTTACTCGAAAATTAAAGTCATTGTCTTCGTAGTCTAACTAGCAATAATGATCTCTTATAGAAAATTTAATAAGCACATTTGAAAGGTTAATAACCCATGTTCCATCCCTATTCACACTAGGAAGTTTTCCCCAAATCATGTTTATTGAATTATATGTTCTTTGCTTAATGTAGATATAACTTGTTTGTTGCATGGAAATGCATGAAATTTGTAAAGAGTTCCAAGTTTTCATTTAGATCATTTTGCCATGTGTAAAGGTTTTATTAGAGATATTTGCAAATTCAGCTTGTTTTCACTTGATATTTGGGCCTCCTTTCAACCCCTAACCTATCTTTTAGTGGCCTTTGTAAAATAAAGAAATTTTTATTAAATCTCACTATGAAATGCAAAAATTCAGTATGAAATGTTGAATTTCAGCATTTAATGCACAAGGTTCAAGAAGAATTATAATAGCTATATAGATAGGAGTAGTGAAAATCTATGTAGTAATAGTGGAGGCATTTTAAAAAAAAAAAGACATGGTGAAATTCAAGAACCATCAAAATTGATGGTTTTCTGAATTTCACCCCTCGTTGAATGCTAATGTATTTTTTTGCATGTCTTTTTTAATCTCACCCTATGTATGACCAAACTCATGGTATTGATGTTGTTTTTTTTTGACTTTACGAATATTTCTATTATGTTTTTTTTTTTTTTGCATGCATATTTGCAAGGAATTCTTTTTTTGCACTTATATCATCAATTAGGTCATATGGATAGTTTCCATTCTATCTTGAGTGTATCAAATGTTGGTTTTTGTTTTGAGTGGGGGATTAGTCAAAGTTGTCAACAACCAGAAGAAAAAAATGTGAAAGTAGTGACTCCCCCAAGTAATTAATAGTAGTCACAAGTGTTATATTATATAAAACATTGGTTTTTTTTTTCAATAAGAGATATTTATGACATTTATTCAAAAGGTAAGTAGTAAAGAAGTAGTAAATGTAAGTGGTTACCATTTAAATAGGAAAGTAAGTAAGACATTTAGTGACTACTAAATAAGTAGATGCATGTGGATGGTTAGGGGCAAACTTATCCTTGGGTGGTACCACTAAGAATAACACACCCCAGATTTTTGAGACCCATCCAAGTTAGGACAACATAAAACTCACATAAAGAAAATTTTTCATTCCTAATTATTTATCAAAAGGTTGTTTAGGTCATGTAAAATTTAGAATTCTAATTAATTTTTTTCAAAATGTTTTTTGATGTGAAAAATGAATGCATAAAAAAAAAGTTTCAAGAATGTAACATAAGGGATTTTTTTTATGAGGAACACAAAAGGAATTTTTTTTTTGGGAAATTTTCTTGGATGTTAATTTTAAAGAATACTTCAAATGCCAACCTACTTGATGTTTTTTATAAATAATTGATTGAATCAATTTTCATCTAGTTATGAATTTTTAAAGTCAAGATTGTGAAGTCTTAAAGGGCCATTGATGTCAAGAAAACAAATGATAACTATTTTCACCATTTGTTATTTTAATAACTAGTTTAGATCATTCCTTTGTGCGACATGTACTAAATACACAAGAAAAAAATATCTAATATGTAAGTGTAAGGACATTTAAAAGAAAAAAAGCCAGGAGTTGGTTGAAGAATGGTTCAAAAATCAAAATGTTAATGCATATGGGTGAAATCATGGTATACACAAAAAGTAGCATAAGCAACAAAATATTAAGGTCCCTAAATAAAAGGATTAACAAGTAGATGATTTTATGGGGATAATAATATTATTTTTGGGTATATTATTTCCTAACTCTTGTTTGCATGGACTTCAAAAGCTAAATTGTTATAATCATGTGTTTTTAAACTACTTGTAGATACTTAAATTTGATTAAAAATTTGTGGCAGTTTGAAAAATGAAGTTCAAGTACTTGAAAATAGTTGAATTTTTTAAGCAAGTATTTGGTTTTTTTTTCAAGCACCTCAATATTGATGTGGTGAAAAGTCTAATATAATATTTTTTAAATCAAGTTTTTTTTCATAACTAAAATCCTCCCCAACCCCGAAAAAATGAAATAATTTTTGGGGATACTTTTGGGGTATTTTTTCAAGTTGAAATGATATGACACAAATTGTTTTGAAAAGTTAGAGGAAAGTAGAGATGCTCATGAAAAAAATTAAAAGTTTCATTCATTTTTAAATGTTAAAGAAAGCTTAGAAATTTGAAAGATTATTTTTTTCATGTTTCAAGTAGAAAACAAGGTAACAAGTATGTGCAAAATATCTTACTTGCACCCATATTATAGGTTTTTGGGTGTTCATTATTTTTCATAAGTGTGTGCAAAGTTGGGAAAACCATAGGCCACCTAGCCCAATCAAATAAACCAATGTATAAATAGATGGAATTTTATTTTTAAAATTGGGTCCAACTTTCTTACACACTTTTGGCAAGGTGGTTCCTAGTGGTACCACTCAAGGATATATTCACCCTTAGCTCATAACTAACCACCTTGATTAGTTATAGGAAATGAATGGGTGGGTGCAAGAATGGACCAATGGGCTACAAGAAATTACCACTTTTTTGGTCCAAAACAAGGGTATTTTTTGTGGGTTAAAGTGAACTACAAAGGTTTTCCATTGATTCCTTGGGAATGTTTTCCATTTAATCTAAAGGCCGTTTAGAGGTCCTTTCTTAGCACATGTGCACAAGAATAATCCAAAAACCTTTTTAAAAATAATTTGTGAACTTGTGAAAAACCCCTATTTTATTGTGTATTTAAAAGTCCATAGGTAAAATATTACAAATGCCATCATGCAAGACTTTTCAAACTTAATTGTTTTAATATGTTATCTAACCAAATTCAAGTCCTTAACCAACACATCATAAAATGATTGGACCATTTCAAAGTCCACATAAAAAATTGTTGTCAAGATTATAGTCCATAATGTTTGATTTGGAAAGTCCATATTTCGTGTGCTTTTCTTGATTATGGAAATTAATAAATGGAATAAATGCATATTCAAGTTGATATCTTTAAACTAAGTCCTTATTTTAAAAAAACTAAATTTACCTATCAAATATGGTCATTAGAATGACAAGCATTCTATAATTATTTTCAAAATGTCCAAAAACTAGTCTATTCATTTTTACACCCACCTAAATATAAGTAAAAAATGTGTCTTGTTCACACACCATCCATTTTTTTGGTCCATTGGTGGTTGGTGGTTTTTTTTCACATAACATTTGTGCTCAATACCAATGTTTGTGCATTTATTTTCATTTATTTGAATAGTTCCATTTCTTTTAGTTTGTTTAAATTTTGAAAATAAATAAGTTGAATAATTTGGAATCAAGTTTGTATTTGGTTTTTGATAGAACCAAGTGTGGTTCTTGATTCGCTATGGTGTTTTCAATCCATGGCTATGTTAAATATTTCAAATTAAAGTTTCAACTTTTAACTCTATTAATCTCATGTGGGTATTATGGCAACTATAGGTGGAAATAATATTAATCATCATACTATTAGGATTTATTGTATTCACATTATTTTTCTTATAGCATGGTGATTAGATTGTTGGTGTTTTCATTAGATGTTGGTGCCTAATTTGCATGTTTCTTCACAACCCTAACATTCATCTATGTCAAAGTTTTAAATATAGCTCCATGTGTCATAAGGAAAGCTACAATCATGTGCACTTGTGCAATTTTTTTCGTCATAACTTAGAACTACTTATCCCTATCATATAAGGATTTTGATCATCACAATTTATTTTCATCAATGTCAACTAACCTTAACTTCCTAGGTGAAAGAATAAATGTCCATTTGTCTCTAATCATGGTATTATACATTGTTAATTTATCAAGTCCCAAAATTCCATTATATGGAATTCATCATTTGTTGTTTCCTTGTATGCTAGATTATTTTTGCTTTGGTGGTGTGGCAAAGGGGTAAAGAATATTATGCACATTGCCAATAATTTTTTAACATTGATTAGTGATGCCATTTCAACCAAGTTGGGTTCTACTCAAACACAAGTAATGGCCTTGGTTTTGATTTTGCACACCTTGTTATATTTTTGTGATTTTTCCCCCTTAAGAAGTGAAGCCATTTGTCAATCATCTGGACAACAACATTGATCAAGAATGTGAATTGGCAATTGTTAACATGCTAGGCATGAAAGGTTTTCCTAGCCAATTCAAATAATCAATTAATAATCACAAACATGTGACATTACACATTTCCTTAAACAAAAAACCCATTGTATGTAACAATCAAAATTTTGGTTAGAACTTAAGAAATATTAACCAACCTCATAAGGAACCTTTAGGTTTGAAATTTGGAAAAGTTACAATCAAATAGGTTTATCAATCTCCAAAAATTTCAAAAATTAAATAATAAGAATCAAGGTTGTGTCCTTGTTAGAGAAGAATTGCTACACATCCATTTCCTAACAAGACAACATAATATTCAAAATATATAATGCCATTACATTAAACAAGTAAATGTTCCTTTGGTTGGGAAAGAAAGAAAGAAAAGTTTGTGCATATGTGGAGTAAGAATTGTGTATATGTTTTTCAAACAAAAAAGTGGCAAAAAGAAAGGAAGTCATGGATGTGCATTCAAAAATGGGTTAAACAATATTTTTTCATAGCATTACATGCCTCACAACACTACTATAAAAACATTTGACAAGAAAATTAGTAATGCTAACACAAGAATGTAGGGAGAACACACAAAGATCTAAAACAAAGGATTAAAGTGCATTATAATCTTGCAATTTTTACAATTGTTATTATTGTTGTCATCAACAATATAATCCCCTCTCCTTCATTGTTCCCTTCTCTAACAAAGCTAATCATGTTCCTTGTTTGTAAACTCCATTACCTTTTGCACTTGTTCTTGTGCCCTTCATGTTCATTGCTTATATTCTCCATTGCATTTTGCACTGATCTGTTGTTTTACAACTTTAAAAAAAAGAGTTAGAAGAAAGGGGAAAAAGAAGGATAATATGAAAGAAAAAAAAAAAAACCAAACAAAAGGCTTGAAATCATTGACAAACCTCCTTAGTTCATTACTATAGATGAAGATGATGGCAATGATTAGGAGCTACCCCTTTTACTTTAAATAACTATCATCAACATGAGATGCTAAGGGAGCTGAGCTCCCCTTGTTACCTAAAGGGCATGATGATGATGATGACAAGTAAAAAAAAGGTGAAAAAAACCCCAAAAAATTGCCCATGGTTTTGTAACAATAAAATAACTATTAGTAATTACAAATAATAATATTAGTGTTGGGGTAATAGTATGGATAGAAATAGGGAATAAAATAATGAACCTCATGGGCCCTACAAGGAGAATCTTTTGACTAGGGGCGTAAGGGTTGATTATGAATAATTTAGATAATTATCTTAGGTTAGTAATAATGGGAGGTCAAGTATGTAGACTTGACCGAATCTTAGATTCCCAATAATGTAGAACCTATCCATAGAAGGATGGAAAATTATAAGTGGCACGTGATGATTGGTTTGATACATGGAGAATAAATGTAGATGAATGTGGTGAATTATTCATCCATTTCTTTCTTTCAAGTATATAAGGTGGTAGAAATTGAAGCTTTTGGGGTTCATAATTTGCATTCAATAACTTCATGTTGTTAGTTGAATCAGACTTGTAAATGTGTCATATGTGAATAGGAATCCTTGAAGAAGTAAAATGTGGAGATTATTGTGAATAACATTGTGTAAACTTTATAATCTTTGGTGGGTGATCCCCATAAAAGTGAATCCTTAGGCATGTGTGATGAACTCCCTTGGGGTGTAGTTCCTACATAAAAATTCAATTTTAAACATGTGAGTGATCCTATCCCAAAAGAGTGTAAAGTTTCATGTTGGAAATCATGTGAGTGATGAATATTGCAAGTGTTGTTTTGAAGTATGTTTGATAGTCTACCTATGTGCTAGAAGGGATTAACAAAAAATTAATCCTCATAGTTCTGAACTACAATTCAGAACTACAATTCCTTCCAAATGAAGACACAAAGAAAAATGAAGGCAACTCCTTTCAAGCTACCGCCTAAGACTGTAAAGACTCACCCTCAAAAAAACCAACCACACCTCTATGCAAACCCCAACCAAAGTTCACAAAAAATGGGCAAGTTTTTCAAAATGGTGGTTATCTCAGCTCATGACCTTTAGATGTATTTCTAATGTTTTGGGGGTGAATTTTTTCATTTGTTTAGCCTGAAAAATATGCTTTTGACACATTCGAAGGAGTTTTATGAAAAAAATGGCCCTAATTTATATATCATTGCCAGATTTCTAGAACATTTTCCAGCAGGCAGCCAAGATAAGAACAACTTTTAAATTTCTAAAATTTCATAAACATCTGGTCTATAACCAAAGTGACATCATAAATTTTTTTAAAAAAAAAAAAAAAAAACCCTGGGCCCACTAATGGGGTGATCAGATCTCTAAAAGGAGGGGACAAGACCTGGGATAACCACTTGTCAAAGATGTAAAAAAAAGTTTATGTTATTGAAATGGTCAAGAAGATACCCAAAGGGTAATGGCTCACTGGAATAGCTCAATGTGTAACCTGAGATTTCGCAAAAATATTCTAAAAAATTGTCCTGAGTTCAAACCCCAATGGTGTGCCAGATGAAACTCCTGCTGATCCTCTCTATTCACTACGAGCTTGACTTTCGTTCTCGGGATTCCAACAGGTTTTGTCAGGTCAGGTCTGCTGATGTGTTTCAAAAGGAAAAAAAAAGCGTCTAAAACATATGACCTCCTTCCATTGAAAAAAGGGAAAAAGAAAAAGATTTGACTGTTTATTCACATTGCAGACAGTTTGCACTCAAAACAATCAGAATGATTTTGATATAAAGGAACAAGATTAGGCTTTGGGTTTGGTGTGTAACTGCTACTCTCTAAACTACACAAGCTTTTTCTTCAGAATAATACTCTCTGAACTACACAAGCTTTTTCTTCAGAATAGTACTCTCTGAATTACACCAGCTTTTTCTTCATAATAGTACTCTTTAAACTAGACAAGCTTTTTCTTCAGAATAGTCTCAGGCAAGTCTCAGGCAATAATGTCAGAAGTTGCTTTTTTTTCCTATGTACCTATTTTGGAAGAAAGTGTCAACAACAGCTGTTCGGTCTTATTCTCCCTTTTGATGTACTGACTCTCTCATCCAGAATCAGCTGTTCAGCACGGGTGCCAATTCTATAGACCTAATTAGCAGACCTTGCCAATTCTGCAACAGCTGGTGCACAACAGTTTTGACTGGTTGCAGATCCCAACTTGCCCTTGGCCTCGCCTGCCTAGCCTAGTACATAAGGCAGTGCTGACTAAGGCAAAAAAGAAAATCAAAATTGATATTTTAGAAGAGATTTTTTATTTCCCTTTGGAGGCGCAACAATCACCAGCAGACCCTAACCTGACAAACTGTTGGCATGTACAAAGTCAAGCTCATTGGCCGCCCAGCAACAGTGCAACTGGACACTACTGAGTTTGAACCCAGGACGTTTTTTCTTGCAGTTTCCTCGGTGCACTGTAGGCGCTCTACCATGAGCCATCACCTCTGGAAATATACAGTAAAGGATTTTGATTAATTTTGTTTTCATTTTTACAAAAACTGGAAATTTAGGAGGTCAACTATTTGGGGGTGTGCAAGGAGTAGTCGGTCAAGAAAAGGGTGCAAAGAGCGTTCCCTCTCTTATGCACCCCTTTTTGAGTTGGCACCTGCACATCCCAAATTGTGTGCCCCAAATTCAAAGTGCTTTTGGATGAAATATAATCTTTTAATATGTCACTATGGGACATATTGCACATATGCAACAAAAGCTTGCACATAATTGCACTTATGTGCAACCCTTAAATTAAATAGACTTAAAATTATATGAATCTTTTTAAAGCATTGCACAATATAATATTTTGGTATTCAACGGAAAAGATGGATAGGTTCGAAACTTGATCATAGATTACAATCATTCCTTGAAACAAAATAATGGTTAAATTAACATGTTTAGTACTAGTTTACCATTGAATTACATTGCAGCCCTTATTCAAACTAGGGTGTTCAGGAATACCCACCATTTAACATAAAGAAACAAAATTTGATGCGTTTGAAACTACATCATAATATACAAGTGTATGATCCAAAATAATTCAATTGATAGATTTAGGTCATTGACATCGATTGAAGTTTCAAATATGCAAATTTTTGAAATATTCTTTTACTTACATTATTAGGCAATCCATAGGTGTTTTATTCTCTTTATTTTAAATACAATGTGGTCAACAAAATATTCCTTGATATCTTTTTCTTTTTTTTAAGGTAGAAGAGACTTTAGTATTGGAGTAGATCCACCTTATATGTGGGACTCTACAAGTGTCGACCATACTGAAAACAGTGTGCAAGATAATTCTTCATCCCTGCCAGTAGGCATGAAATCTGGGATAATGTAAAGTGAAGATAATTACATGCCATCACATTGACCAATCAATCAAAGGTAATCATATTTCTTAATTGGCCCTTTTGAAGAGCATGATATATTGTGCATGTTTACAAGTCCAAACTTAGATTTTTGTACATTTACAATCAAGGTACCACAGGAGAAACCAAGAACAAACAAGGACTAACTAGTATTGTCATTTTTATCAAAAACCCCATGGAAGCCCATGTACACACAACATTTTTTATGAACAATGGAGATGTTTGGTTAATTTTAGGATCAATATGTGTTACGATGAGCAAACAAGATTATTTAAAGATTTTTGACATGTCTAAACTCTTTTCTAATTTTTTCAAGACTCCATGATTCATCATTTTCAAAACACATCTAGTTAACTTAGAGTACTCTTGCCCAAAGACTATCCAAAAAATCAAATAATGATCAACTTTTATATGAACGTGTTTGACAACTTTGTACCAAAACTTTGAAAATTAATTAAGGTTTTTACAAAACCTATATAATTATTTGTTTTTTAATAACCCCAAAGCTAAAACTTTCAAGGTTCTAGCATTACTTTTATGAAAAGTGCTATTTTATATTGAAATATGAAAACATTTGGAAATTTTTTGTTATTCTTTTTTATAAAAGTTGGTGCAAGTCAAGGTTTTTAATCTATGTCTCATGACATTTAAGGATATCATTATTTTAAAGCTAAAATTATGAATATTTTAAACCACAATGATTAATCTACATTTTAATGAAAAAATTGAAACAATAAAATTGACATTGTGTATTATGGTGTTCATAGTGGATAATCAAAGTTGAGATTCTATATTGAAAATTTTGTTTATCAAGGATTTCCTTTAATACTTATGAAGCATGTCAAAAATAATGTTGGTAAGTTCCTATGTTTGTAGTGTTAAAACAAGTGTTTTTAGTTTAGGTTCTTGAGATTCAAACTTGAATTGACACATTTTTGTTGGAACTAGCATAAGAATTGAATTGTGGAACTAGCCTTTAGTTAAAGAAAACCATAAACAAACAACTCTTGAACATAGGTTCAAGTTCTTTTGAACTTCTTTGAAAATTTTACAAGTAGGTTGAACTTTATAAGTGATTAGTTTTAATTAGTTGTAATATACTATATCTTTACAATCTTTAGTCCTAGGGAGTTTGTAGTGTACATGGAATTGGAATCAATTTTCAAACTAGGTCCAAAGGTTCTTGAATTTTTTGAAAGCATGCCAAAACTGGAATTGCATGGTTTAAATTTTTTAAGAATTGGGTTCAAACTTCAAATCAACACCCAAATAACCTACAAGTTTTTTTATAATGTCATATCTAGGACTACTCACTAGATGTTCTCCTAATAGGGAAGAATTGACCAACACTTGTCAAAACATTTTATTGGTCACACATTGGTTTTTATTATGTGCTAGACATAAAATGTAGTAATATGGGGATATTTTTATTGTTGTTATTTTGTTAGAACACAAAGATTATGTCCATATTTTATTTTTATTTTTAAAAATTTTTTTTTGCAAAAAGGTGGTGGATTTTTGTTGATGTTTTTAAAACCACTGAAAAGAATACATCTTTCCATGGAAAATAATGAAAATAATGAAAAATTGCCTAAAGGGAATCAATGGCCCATGTATAGCCTAGATGTAAGAAGAAGTTTACTATCCCTATTACCTCACAACTAAGGTGTACAATAGAGTTTACTACCCCCACATTTGGCTTTTATTAGCAATACACATACCTATGTAATGGTCTTCACATTCTTTTGATGAACAATCCTTCAAGAAAGGCACTAACAAGGTTTTTTAAACTTAGAATCATACTAAGATTGCAAATGGATATTATTGATCATTTATTTTTAAAAATTAAAAAATTTAATTCAATATGATGGCAAAGCGAATTGAACATGGACACTAGATCCATTTCATTTGTTGATTTGCGTATAATGTCGGTGAGTGGATTATGTGGTAAACTTAATAGATTCAGATCCATTTTCATTTGCAATATGTCAATTTAAAGTGTAGTGTTGTCCAAGTATTTAGCCTTTGGGCAATTGAAAGGTAAGCCTTTAGATATTGAAAAGGTTTATAGAAGATTGGTGAATAGGGAGTTAGAGAAAGGGAGTCTATTGGCACACACTTGATGTTGCATGTTGAGTGTTGTTAAAGTAGTACAACCACATATAAATGTATATTTAGATTATTTAAAAACATTAAAAAACATATTTCTAAAATATAGAGTGATAACCAAAATTGAAACGTGGGAACAATGTTTCATAAGCTTTCCCAATAAATGTTTTGCATGTTTAGATACACAATTACATAGAGAAGATGAATTTGCCTAGTTTTTTTTGAAGGAAACCCTATTAGGCTTAAATGCAAATAATTGTGAAGCTTTTTGGGAATTTTTTTTAAAGACACATAGAAAAAATAATGTCAAACATTGTGAATGATATTAAAATAGTTGACATGTATCAAATCAAATAAAAGGGGTCCTAAGGTAGTTTTAACAAGTTGATATGGTAGTTCAAGGTTGTTCAAACAATGTTTAAACAATGCATATATTACTAACAAATAATTTTTTGGAAGTGGTGTCATTAAGAGTTTCATTCTTAAGTACTACTTCATTTTGGGGTTGGGTCCTATGCACTCTTCTAACATTACTATGTTGGGCTATCACACATGGGCCATTTCAAGGTTACTACATTGTTAGGTTTCAAGTGCCTTAACTTCAAAACTCATACACATGACCCAAATTGCTATTATAGCTTTAAATTATGGAAACCTTTCAACCTTTATATATATATGAAAATTGATAACACATTATTGTGGGAAAATATGAAACATTTGCAACAAGTTCAAAATGGCATTGAATCATTATAGTCAAAATACAAGGTGCTTGAAAAGAAAAGAAATCTTCAATTTTTCTTTCATAAACCTATGTTATCACCAAAAACCTTTAGTTATGCCTAAAATTGAATGATTTTGAACTTGCAATGCTATAATTTAAACTAGGGTTTTAATGGAAAAATGGAAAATTTCCCACTAATTTCTCTTTAGGCAAACATCAATGCCCTCATATTTAAATATTTCTAATAACCAAATGTGTGTAAAATGCCTTGGAAGTTTTTTAAAAGATTTAACTTCCATCTTGATTCCTTGATTATTGATGGGATGATATGGAGGTTGGGGAAGGTGCAAATTTGGGAAAGTTGAATCTAAGAAAGAAATTGGATAAATTAAATGGGTTCCAAGAAATTAAATATTGAAGGATGCATGAATATGGAAACTTTAAAAAAAGACAATGCCCATGAAATGAAAAATGAATGATATGTGAAAACTTTTGTCATATTGATGGATCAAAAGTTTTAGGGGAATTATGACCCATGAATTAACATTTAAAAAAACTTCTCAAATAAATTATGGGGACTACTAATAAACTATATATTTTAGTGGCTGAATGTTGATAAATTCCATTGTGGGGCAAGTATTCAAATTGTTGAATGAAAATTGGTGGATTTGGTTTTAGTTCCTAATTGATTTTTAATAACCTTCTTGAAACTAAGTCTTGGTTTGGAACTAACCAGAACCAACTTGACTAATAAAGGTTTTAGAATTGGGTGGGAATCGACCCTTGGTTTTAACTTTGATTACAACTAGAATTATACTCCAAGGGTTGGTTCCAAATTGAGATTCAAACCAAAATTGAATTAGAATATTGAAAAAACTTGGGTTTTGGTTTTTATTTTAGGTTTAAGGTCTAGAGTTTAAAAAGTTCAATGTTATTTTTGTTGGTTCATTTTCTTCAAGTTTGTTTTCTTTTTTTTGTGTTTGTTCAAGCTTTAGGCTCCAAATTTTATTTTATTTTTTTCAACTTTCATGTTTTCTTCAAGGATTTTGTGCTTCACCTCTCAAAGGTTTTGTGCTTTATTTCTTTTAATTTAAGTTCAAGCTCCAAAGCTTCAAGTTCAAAAATCAAGTTCCATGGCTCAAACTCCAAAGGTAAGTTGTTGACTTATTTTGTGTTTTGGTCGTGCTCTTCTTTTGCTACTATTTGTGGCTTTGGTTGTGCTCTTCCACTACTACTTTTTCTTGGTGAAAGCATGGTTAGATGTCTCAAAATTGGTGTTTGAGAGTCCATAATCTAACACTAGTGATTGATTTTGAAATTATAACAATTATCAAACCATAAATCTTATAATTATCCCCTATGTTTTTAATCATAAATATTAATAATCCAACCTATGAATATCCCTAAACATGTGATTGATAAAAAAAACCCATGAAAAATATTGAATTTTTTAATGTGAAATGGACTTTCAAAGATACAAATTTATAACAATCATGTCATTTAAAACTTTTAAAGATTAAAAAATATATATATTATAAAAGTTTCAATGCACTTCATTAATAAATTCTTCATTTGATGATGTTTTATTTTTTTAATTTTTATTTCAACACTACTTTGACATATTTTTTGAATCCACATTTTCCATTTTTTCTATGTATAGACGTATTGTTGTCATTTGTAAAGTCCATTATGAGTCCATAATCTTCTTAGAATTCATCCAAAAATTTTATGATGATTCCCATTAAAGTCTATGACAATATGAATAATTTAAAATTGACAATGTTACTTCTAAATATGGTTTTAAATTTTATGTTTGTGTGTAATCCAAAACAATTACAAGTGTCACAATCTAAACTATCCACCTATTCATGTTTTCACCCTTTTGACTTTGACCAAATTGAAATTGTTTTGGTGGTGTTTGTGTGGTGGTGGAAATTGTGGCAATGGTGATTGTGGTGATGGCAATTATCATTATGCAATATGTTTTTTTTCATGGCCTTGGTTGTGCTCTTCTATTATTGTTATTTGTGGCCTTGCTCAAGTTCTTCTACTACTACTCTTGATTGTGTTCTTTTATTATTACTTTTAGTTGTGTTCTTCTATTACTACTTTTCATTGCCTTGGTTGTTATTTGTTATTTGCTTACTCCCAATGTAGGACACAAAAGGGATTGATACTTTATAGATTTGTTAATGGGATTTGTACATTGTGAAAAAATTTGGAGATTAATCATCAATGGGTAAAAACACAATAAAAGGAATTAGGGGGCCAAGGTAAAAGTCATTTTTGTGTTGGTTTATAATTTAAATTTTCTATTTCAAATACCCAACTTAACACTACATGTTAGATATAAATACATTTTGTTTAAAAATTGATTTTATATCATGTATATTAATTATGTAGTATTGCACTTTCTATCACATAAATATGAACAACTTTTGTTAAAGCCACATTTTCAAAATCCATGATTTTAAAGGTCAAAAACATTTTTGAACCAAATGTGTTCAAACGGGTTATAAAAATAATTTTCATCACTTTAAATCACTTTACCCTTCTAATCATCAATGTTAAAATCCTCTTCAATTTTCAAAAAGAATGGTGCACATTTGTAGAAAAAAAGACATTTGAAATCAATAAAAATTAGCCACTTTCATAGATTTGAGTGTTTTGAACATGTAAAAACATTTTTTATTTTTGTCAAGCTTTGAACATGTAAACTTTGTAATTAATGGAAAATATCCCAAAAAACTTTATGACAATCCAAACTATTATGCTTCCCTTGTGATCTTTCGAACATACAAAAATGCAATTTTAAAGAGTGTCCACTCACTTGGGTGGTTCCTTTGATTGTGTTTTGACCCTTGTAATTTTGGAATGAATGGAATGAATGAAAAAAAATGGGTTGGAAGGAGAAAGATGTCCAACAAAAAAAGGTCTACTTTGATAGCCTTAGCAATATTTCTATATATTTTTTGGTAATTTTATTCCTTACAACAAAAATGATCTTCACCAAATTGAATTTGAGGAGGATCTAAGGTTTTTCATTGTTAAAGAGCATTTTCCATTGTCATCTGTGGAAGAAACATTTTTTAAGGAAATTAGTATTGAAACAAAATCCTCGCGTGAATTTTCCATTGAGGATCAAAGTGGCATTTGAAATATGATTTTTCGCCTAGGATTGCAAAAATCACCATGGAGAAGTTCATATTTCCAACCCGTCGATTCATGTCATACATGCACACTTAGTTTTGATTTATGGATGTCTACCCCGTTAATACTTTTGTGCTTATTGCCCAATTCTTAAATGACAAGTGGCAGCCTTGTCATGTAACTTTGGGATTTTTTGAGATTGTAGGTACATCAAGAAATGCTATGGTTTTGGAAATGAATGATTTGCTTGCAAAAATTGGCATACATCAAAGATGAAAGAGGTAATATTTCCACCATGAGTTATGTTTTAACTTCAATTGTGTCTTGTGAAGTTCTAAGCTTGTCCACACCTTTTTTAGAGACTTGTTAGGGCCATGCAACGTCCAAGTATTTCCAATATGCTATAAGTATGTGTTGACTTAATTTAAATCTCAATTAAATAAAAAAAATCTATTTTGTAGAAAACCATCACTTAAACCAAGAATAGTGGTAGGGGACAACATGAATGGTTCAAGGTGTGTGAACTTGCCAGGGTGTTTCAATGGAAATTCAAGACTCATGTAAAGATTCATTTTGCTTCAAAAGTCATCTTATTCCAAAAGATTCTTGAATTCAAACATGCCATTGTTTTTTATTATGGAAGGCGAGTAAAAACGTGCTAACAAGAGCTAGACCTACCCCTTGGGCATAGTGCTTGGAAGTAGTCAATCTTTTATTATGTTGATGTGGCATGTCATGATTAACTATTAGGGATGGATGAAGGTGGGTCAATTTTGAACGCCTTGACATAAAACAATTATGAAATTAAAATCACCACATGTTTTCATCTTCGTTCAATGAGGGCATTTCACTTACCTTCCATGATTGTACATTGCATGGAGCTTGTTTTTCCTTCTTTTTGTCGAGTCTATTCCTTTGTTTGTTTTTCACACTTAAGTGCAAGTTGATTGAATATCTCATTCTAGCTTTCTTCCTTGAGTGCTCAAGAACCATTAAATCTTAGTCATTATTCTACTTGAAAAGTTTACCCTTTTTTAGTTTCACATTGTCAATTTAGGCTCTTTAGCTTGTGTTTTGTGCTCATTTGTTAAGTAGCAGCACAACAATGGTGAAAGAAGAAAGGAAGGCAAAATGGAAGGATGCAAAGTTCCCACCATGGGAGGTTGTAAATTATTGGCTCCAAACATAAGAGTATTTTTCAATTGTTAAAAAGTTGCACAACAAAGGTTTGAACCCTAAAACAAACCTTACTATTATGTATTGTATGTGATGAGGACTTGATAGAGGTTTTGAACCAAAATATAGTTACAAGCTCACAAACCCATTCATTCATGCTGATATAAAACATGAGTTGAAAAAGTTGCGTTGGCAGATTTATGGTTCAACTACCCCAACCAACAATGATTTCATGCTATGGTTAGTGAGGGGGTACATAGCACAAGTGAAGGGAGTCGAAATTAATTGGGCAAAAGTAGTGGCATCTACAGCTAGAGAGAAGGCTCAAAGGAAAGATGTGGGGAAACTTAAGAATGGAAGTATAGATTTGTTAATTTTGAGTGGGGGAGAGGCAACTACATGATTCGGCAATAAGCCTACACCAAAGGTGGAAAAAAATGGTAGCTGCTTGATGCAACAAGCTTTATGTCCATATGACATATTATCGTTAGAAATTAGAAAGGTTCGAGAACTGCACACATTGTTGTGCAACTTGGAGAAATGTGCATATGCGAAGATACGTGAAGCAAAAGGTGAGAAGAAGCGATTGGTGGAAAATTGATTGGGTTGAGGTTTTCCATGGAGGATCAAAAGATTATTGTAGCAGAGGCACAAGTTTCCATAGCTACAACAAAACAAGAATTGAAGCTGATTGTGCAACATAAATGTATTTTTGAAAAGAAGATATGCTACATTTTCATATTGATTTGGTGTTTTGTTTGTCGGTGGGTTCCATTTATCCTTAAAACATGTCCAAGCATTTTGTTAGTGATCACGTACCTTTCCATTTCACCATGTCATTGATGTTATTTGAATGCAGATAAATAAGCAGCGCTTGCAAATACATGACGTTACTATTACATAGGTGCGTATGGAACAAGAGGAAAATATGAAAGATTCGGTAGGCCAAAGTGAAAAAGTTTGTCAAAAGCTACATGTTAAGGAGAATGATTTGAATTATTTGAAAAAAGGTTTGGACAATGTAACCAAGTGTGTTGTGCAAGGTGAAGAATTATTTGAAGATTATCAAGTTGAACACTAAAACTTTGATCATCTTCTCCATGACTTAAATCAAGAGGTCTCTTTGCTTGAAAGGGAAAAGAAGGTTGTCCAAGCTCAATCAAAGCAAATGGAGTGTGGAAGGGGTGTTTCATTTTGGCCTAAACCTTTATTACATTCCTGTACAACAACAGAATCTGAGAATGCTAATTTCAATCTTGTTGTGAAGCCTTGTGGATTTTGCAATAGAAGTTACCACTATAATGACATTGTTGTCACTTCTTGCGAACACACCTATCATCCTTTTTGTTTGGCTAAAATTATACTAAATAATAATAAATGCCTAATTTGTGGTGAAATTTTACACCCTGACTGGTGGACTAGTTGGGGATTTTATGTTCAAGATGAAGACATCAGGAACTTAACACTTGATTTGGGCTTGAGTGAAGTGTGGAAGATAATGACAGAGTGTTTGTTGGATGTGTCCTCAGCACCAATTCTACCAAGTGAGTTTCTTGCACAAACTTGTTCAATTTCTGCATTTGAACTGAATTACAAAGTTGACAAAATTCTAGATCTAGGCTTCAATTTGCACCATTTAAAAAAATAAAATCTCAAATGGTTGTTGCTAGTGATTTTAGGTTTGAAGGTTATTGGGATTGATTAGAGAGTGACAATTGTGGTTGAAGATTTCTATGAGTGTTTAAAAAGCACTCATTGTGGTTACAAGTTTATAGTTGTACTTGGAAAACATCCTTGGGGCTTGAAGGCTTTTTGGAATGTTTAAAAAGTACCCATTGTGCTTGGTAGTTATAATGAGTGTTTGTAAACATGAATTATGACTATTGGTAATTGGTCGTGCTTAAAAAACATTCATTGTAGTTGTAAGGTGATGGGTGTGTTTTGAAAGCACTAATTCTGTTTGCTGGAACTACCAGTTGTGCTTTAAAAACATTCATCATAGTTTTTAAGCACTTGAGGTGTGCTTGGAAAGCATAATCGTGTTTATTGGAACTATTAGTTGTGCTTATTGTTGTTAAGTAATAAGTGTGGTTTGGAAGCACCCATAGTGCTTCATGGAACCACTAGTTGTGTTTGGCATCAACTTGTAGTGCTTGTTGGAACTAGTAGCTATGTTGTGAAAACACACCTTGTGCTTATTAATTACTAGTTGTGCTTGGAAAGCACTTATTTGTTTGTTGCCTACATGGAGTTCTTGGGAAGCATTCAATGTGTTTGCAAGTAATTTCCAATCCTTGGAAAACACCTATTGTGCTTGCATATTATTGGGGGTGCTTGGAGAATATTCATTGCACCTACAAGTTATTGGGAATGTTTGAAAAGTAGTCCTTGTAATGCTTGCAAGTTACATTGATCAATGTTTGGAAACTATTATAGGTTACAACAAGAATGCAGGGTACTTTGAATTTTTGTGCAAATATTTGCATAAAGCCAATTGCCATGTTTTTTTTTGCATGAATAATACCTAAGGAGTGTTGCAAGAGATTATTGGTTTGGTGATCAATGTCCAAGGTACCATAATTTGTAAGGTTTTTTTCATGACATTGTTGAAAGTCATGGGGTGCTTCATTGTTTGATGAAATTCATTAAAAGTTAGTTTGGTTGCTTATCATGGTAGTATTTAATTTGATGCATGCTTGTTTTTTGACATAATCCAATTTTAAAGATGGGATAGGGCCTAAAACTTCAATAAAACAGATAGAGCTTGGCTTAATAAGTATTGGACATTATCTTGCAAATAGGCCAAGTTTGGGGCCCACAAGCAACAACAATGTTGGGCAATTGTCTTGCATAGGTGATAGTCACTTTACACCTCCATCATCTCCAAGGCAACTTGATGATGAAATTGAATTGCCTTTTAAACATCAAAACCCCAACAATCCATCGTTCAAGATGCGCAATTTACCTACTACTTTCTAGATGGATGATGAAAACAATAAATTTCTGCTCAAAGAAAAGTGCAAGGCCAAAAACGATGAAGAATTCCCACACAATTTTACTTCAAAATGGGTTGTGGAATCTATGTGTAAGAAGAATCTAGATCCAAAACTTATTTTTTTATTTATTGTTTATAAGTGTTGGTGTAAACGTTCTTGTGTCATAAATTGTGCATGTTGGATTGAAACTAAAATCAACTTCCATGATTGTTTGAAATCCAGGTACATAGTTTCCACATGTTGTACATCCGAGACCTAATGTGGTTGGAAAAACTTTAATTACTACATAGTTAAAAACAAAAACAACTTCAATGCAACAAAATAATTTTCAAGAAGGTGTGAGAATTAATGAGGTTTAAGATGGCAACGCAAATGATGTATGTAAAAATGTTTTAATTGTAGAGGAAATACCGCCTACTCTAGCGAAAAGAATATATTCCTTTCAAAAAAGGAAATGTCCCATACTAGATAAACACCTTGCAAAGAAGGTCCATACCTAGAGCCATTTGTTCAACATTACTCATCCAATAGAACCAAAAGGTAATTGTAAACATACACATCATCCATCATTATTGAACTGAATTTTCAATGTTTGCATTCTTTTATTGTAATGTGATAGTGGTCATGTTTGCATTTGAACTACTAACTGAATGTTTCATGGCTTTGCAGCTCCTAATGAAAATGAACATGAAGCTTTTGATTCTCAAGATGATTCTCATAAACCGACTGATTTAAGCACTGTGAAACCTAATGGCAAGTCAAACTAGCCATGGGCTCCCAAACCCAAACAACCTAAGAAGCATTAGGGTCTAGTAATGGACCACACAATTTGTATAAAACGATGACTAGAAAAAGGAAAGGAAGAAACAACACCAAAGTCACGTAATAACTGAAAATGGTATTATGTTTGCTAGAAAGAATGGTGAGTTGATTTTATCTTCCATTCTAAAGACTCAAGCCTTATTCAAGCTATCTTCTTGTAGATCTAAATTTTATACTGAGTTGGAATTTTATCTTGAGATATCTGACATGCATTTTAGTTTTTTAGTCATTAACTAATAATTTCATGTAAATTTTCAATACCAAGATTATTTTCAGGAAACCAACGTTGTAATGCAATGGAAAGCTAATTGAAGATGGGGTCTTCTAGCTCGAAGTTTGTGAAATTTTCTCTGCATGTTTTGTGAATTGGACATTTTGATTAGAGTTTAGCAAGTGGGCACTAATGAAAGTGTTATCTAGATTTGGTAATATGTTTTTAACTTGCAGGCCTAGAATGGATGGCATTGTTGCCACTTTTGAAATTTCATTGAAGCAATGTAGGAAGTAACCATTTTTATGCATTTGTTTTTTGATAAAGTGGAGACATATGGACAATAGAAGGGACTATCATATAACTATTGTCTATACAAGAAGGCCATCCATACATAATCCAATAGGGTAGTCTAGGTTAGGTTATGTACATTAGCCTTTTAGAGAAGGTCTATTGGGAATTTGTAAATTACCTACCACTAAAGTATGTGTGTTTACAAATACAGACATTCTAAATTTGTGTCTTGGATCATTAACAAATCCTTTGATTTAGCTATGTGGGATCCATCTTTAGGTTCAAATGGGTCACTTCTTCAAAAACGATTCTTGAATACAGAAACATGCGATAGTTCATATGTGTGGTGGCATTAGGCCAAACAGTTACATGATTTGAATTTGCAATGACCCATGAGCTGTTTGAAGTTGTTTAGCTCCTATGTTAGAATGGGGAGGATGTAAACCTCATGCCTGGTTACATCGACTTAGTGGTTCAAGAGCTTGATGATGATGATGAATTTTCAATTTCTCTTTGGTAGTAATAATGCCTATAGTAGGGGATAAATTTAAGGTTGATTTAGAGAGTGAACTCAAGCAACTTTTCTTGTTAGAAAATTAGACCCATTTGGTCATCATTCACATAACTCATGACAACCCATCTATCATCCCATCTCAAGTGATCTCTTTATTCAACCTGATTACTGATTGTACACCTCAAACTAATGTTGAAGGATTACATTAAGGTACTGCATTATCACAATGTAATATTCCTTTAGAATGTAATGGTAGTTGGGAGTTAGTCATATGTGAACAATTTTGCAAACATGATCTGTTATTTCGAAATGTGTTTTGATTATCTCTTATAATGCTTAGATGTGGACATTCAACTTTCACATGCTTTGCTAGACATTGATCTAGTTCTAGGGAGTCAATGACTATGGTTTATGCCTTGTAATATGGCACAAGCTTGGAAGTTTGAAATTGTTGTTCTAGGAGGTTTGTCTCATTCATGAACATATGGATTCTTTGTTTGCTGAACAAGTTCCAATTTTACTTTTACAAATTCACCTTCATCTCAAGAGGCTTTTGGGTGAAATTCCTTTAGGACACACAAGATGAAAAGGGCCTAGTCCTTAATGTAGTTTTGTTTTACCCAATATTTTGATCCCCATTCTAAATAATGAATCAAAAGTTATCAAAGTTTTCAAAAGGACTATATATTAGACCGTTACAATTCTAAATTCCATCATAATCATCCATAAATGTGTCTTTACATGGTAAAAAAGGACTAGGAAAAAAAGACAAAAAAAGGTGACGTTGTGACAAGTTTTTGGTACACCTTAAAGAATTTGGACCTTCCCACAAAAAGCACTCAAGAGTGAAGTCAATGCAAAATATGTGGCCATGTTTGCCTCCAAACATATCATTTGTGGTGCCTACAACCTCAAAATCACAATTAATCCAATAGATAGCAAAGCTGGATTGGCATTTTCACTAATATTTGATCTGGGGAAAACACCTCAAAGGCTTACATTGACAACCTGTAATGAGCAAATGAAATCAAGGATTGTAATTTATGGCTTTTATTGCCACCTCCAAATACATGTAACTTGTACTTTCATCATAAAACTCCCTTTGCACAAATTTTTATAGAACTCTGGTCAAATGGGATGTTCTGTAACTAGGTACAATAGATTTTGTAGAACTTCACCACATTAGGAGTTATATATGTTGCAAGATCAGTTATTTTGTAAAATAGTTGTTGTGCAGTACTTGTGGCAAGGCTAAGTTCCCCTCCACTATTTGAAGCCTTCCCTAGTTTCAACTCACCATTCCACTTTGACATCTACAAATGGGAGTGGAGCATCTCCTAGCTATTTTGCTAAAAAAAATCTTGTGTGGATCCATTGATTAGAAATTCAAATCATTCATTCAAGTCATGCAAATATACTTGCATTTTGATGTTTGGCATTACTACATAATGTTTTCATGGAGAGAAGTAGGAAAAACTAGGACAAATAGTCACCACTTCATGCATGCAAAAGCTTAATCCCAAGCAACAAAAAAACATAAATATGTAGGCAATATAAAGGTCAAACTCACCATGATGCATAAAATAACCACTAGTCAATTGCGTTTTAGTAGATGGCGAACAATCGTCCCTTGAGCAAAATAATCCTAGTCTTGCTAACTCCAACCTAACTCATAGATCTGATAGTACCCAATTACAACCACGTGATATTCAAAACTCTTGTCAAAGAAATCACCCCCTGCTTGTTTTAGAAATCCCCGATCTATTATCTAAAGAGATGAGTAAGTTACCATGGGTGCAAGGAATAATGCTACATTAGCCATGCATGACGTTATAATTAATTACATTTGGTTTGCAAGTCTTAAGCACATGTACAATTGGTGTTGCCCCAAGATATGTACTACATCCCTACACACAACGTGAGAATTCCATGTAAGTCAAACTACACTCTGATCCAATTGCAAACTAAAAATCAAAGCAACATATGTCAAAAAACTATTTGAGAAAGAAAAATGCTCAATGATTAAAATGAAAATCAAAAGAATAGAGAAATGCCAAACTCAATACTCCAAACTATTGCTTGGAAATTGTTGAATCATCTTGTATTACATTGCCTTAATGCAACAACCATTCTCCGACTAGTGATTTGTTGATGCCTATGGTTGAGGACAAGTTGGCCTAAATTACACACAAACCTTCATGAAAGAAATGCAAAAATAAACTTCAGTCACCTCTAATAACATCTCTTCAATTCAAATGATCTTTGTAGAAATATATCCTTCAATTCATTTAAATAATTAACACATGAACACACTCATGATCCAAGAAAAAAACAAGGCCAGATATGCTTGCCTTCTTTTGTGCTTGTAATATCCTTGTAACCACAATAATGGACTATAACCTATAAGTGATTTGCAGACTAGTTTCTTTTCAATGGCATTATTAAAATGCCATTCCAACAAAAATAGTTCCAAAAAAAAACTTGAAATAAAGCTCTTCATACTAATTCTTTCAAATGACGAAAATAGGGCCACAAGAAAAGGATCAATTTAGTAATTGGGTGTCTTCTATTTAAGCCAAGATTACACTAATGGCATCATTGGATAGCTCATATGTTGCATAAGCCCCTTTAACCATGTAAGTGGTGGGGGGTAAAGAAATTTTGGAAGCTAGAACAAGATGGCTAAACACATATACAAGAGGCTTATCATCCTTTAAGAGGTATGTTTGACTACCAATTTGTAACACATCATACCAATAGCCTCGTATGACATGATCACCTTGCTACCACCTATTCCCCCATACATCTTGAAGGTCTAATTCAACAAAGTGTGGACCCTTGTCCACAAGTAGAATCCAAAATGGATCAGTAATTGCCATTAGTGATCATTAGCAATTGCAACATTATCACCTAGAACTAGATTTTCTACAATCTATTCCCCACCAATCCTAGCTTCAATTTCCTCATCAAAGTCGTACATCATCTACCTTACCTCTTAACTATTTTTAGGTTTTAGCCTTGTCAATGTCCACTTCAGAACATGCTTCTTATTTTCACATCCCAATTCTGGACTTCCATCCAAGCATGCTATGCAAAAACAAAACAACTGCCTAAATTGGCATAATGTTGAATCCTTGCATGAAATGGACCACACTTGATGCATTTTGTGAATCTGATGCATAGTTTGACAATTGTAAGGTTTTGACCTGTCCACGTCCCCCACTTTCACCAAATGAAAGTACTTGTCGATGTGCCTTTTTAATGATGGAGTTACTACATGGAACTTATTTGCTTATGCTTGAAGGTGCAGCGCAATCTCTATTGCATTTTGCAATTTCTTGCCTTGGGGCTTGATTTGTTTTTTTTGTACCTCCCATTTGAGTAAAGCCCTTGCTTCATTAACCTCCCCTTTACCATGACCTATAGCAAAAAAATTCCAAATCATTTGACGCCCCTCCATATTTCCTTGACTTGAAGCTATGACAATAGGGTACTAGCAAGACACAAAATACCAAGCCCTAGTAGATTTAAATTGTCCAAAACACCCATTTAACCACACTATATGCCAAAATGGCTTGAACCTTTTATTTTGTAAGAAATTCTAATGGAACAGAAATGCATGTTGGACAAACAAGGTGTCATGGCTAGGATCATTAGAGACATAATAATGCACTTCTCTCAACAACCTAGATTCTAGATTGGTTGGGTTATAATTAGGGTTCTATTTGTAAATTATGTGCACAAGAGTGCTTATCTGGAAGTTGTATTAGTGCATGTTTTGTATCTCATTTTGTACCATCAAGGTATAGTTCTTTAAAAAATTAGCAAAAGAAATAATTGTGTTTTCAAGCACATTAGTAAGGCAATCCCTGAACTAGACATCTTGCTACCTAGAAATGAAATTGTGGAGCACAAAAGCTTTTAGGTGAGGTTTCAAATACTTTATGAGTTCACTTGGATGGGTATTGTGGTACTCAACTCTAGAAGCCTTCCTGTCCTTACCATCTTCATTTTGCCCAACAACTTTGTACCTTATGCTTTGCCAATGGATGACTTTATCTATTTGCAATTCAACTACAAAGAACTTCAATGCATGAACTCCATACTGGTTGTAGTCACCCATCAAACACTATTTAGAGTGCCACTCATCCAAGGCAGGCTTAAGACATAATATACATGTCCACAACTTTGTCAAGCCCTTATAAATCTAGAATTAAGCAATGTAATTGGTTGAATTGCTTGTAGGGTTTGATTAAGATGCATCACAAATTTTAATACGTTTGTAGTTACAGTTGGTATGGATGCCTTCTCCTGGTGCTTTTTCATGTCATTGAATCCATTTAGAAGCTCTTTTAGCTCCATATGATATTGGCAACAACACGTATTCCAATCTTTCAACCTTCGTAGAAACCATAGTTTCAATTTTTTAAACACTATAAGCATGACTTGAATCTCTAGAAATCTTTGTCTGAAAGCAATAAAGAATTTAAGTTGCAAATACATTATCAATGCAAATTAATTATTGTTAGGATTATTGGTTGAACTTAGTTAAGGATTAAAACAGACATGGAAAGACTCCATTGGTTAGGCAAGGAATCATTTGTTTTGTAAGGATTATTAGTTGCTTAGCTCCAAGGATTAAACCAACTATGCAAAGGACTCCACTAGGTTAAATAAGGATCATGCAAATTATACAAGGACTGTAGTGGTTGAGCAAGGAAAAATTTGTTTTTTTAGAACTAGTAGTTGTTTAACAAAGGATTAAACAAGGATTCCATTGGTTAGGCAAGGAATAGTTTGCTTTGGTACTACTAATTATTGTTAAACCAAGGACTAAATAAGCTATGCAAGGACTCCAGTGGTTAAACAAGGAAGACTTTGCTTTTTTAGGATTGCTAGTTTTTTAGTCAGGGAGAAAAGCAAACATTAAGGACTCAATTATTTAATAAAGGAATCAAGCAAGCACAAAGTACTTGATTGTTATTTGAGGAGAACCCATGTTATCCAAGCACCCAACTGCTTTGTCCAGGAGAAGAAAAGTTATACTTAAGACTATTGAATGCTCCGGAAGCAACACAAGATTGTCAAGTGGTTAGGAAAGGATGATCTAAGGTGACCTAAGATTGTTGACACTAGGACTAGGATTGTAACTATTCAAGATTATTTTACAAATACAAGGGATGGACTCTAAGGTGTTCATTTGATTCTAATTACCCTAGAATGAAACTTGATTTTTGAAATGAAAGGTTGACACATGCAATCCATGCTTAAAATCATAAAAATATCAAATCCGATTTTTGCAATAATAAAAAAATGTGATACAAATATTGGTTGTTCATCTTACTTGTGAAACTTGGAGAAAATGCTTAGGTTGCTCGTCAAATTGCTTGACAACAATTTGCCTCTTAACAACATCTTTTCTATTTGGAAATATTGTTATCTCTCTTGTCCACTAATCCACAATGAAATCTTTGATTGATTCTGGTAGAACATATGAACAACATGCTTGCCTTGGTTTGATCCAAAAAACATTCTGAATTGTATTTAATTGAACTCACCTACCCATTATTTTCTTGATGTTTCATCTTTCCACCCCCAACATCTTGGCAACATTCTATTGTTGCTAACATATTGGTTAGATGCTAAAGTGTAGACTATGTCTTTGGGAACCACAAGTTCAGTTTTACGAGATCCCAACAAATGAGTTGTCAAACCAGACTTAAAGTTGCTCACAATTTCTAAGCTGTGTTTAATTGAATCCAAATCTTTGAAGTAATCAAGAATCATACAAGAGGATGGGTGATGAATTTTTCAAATGTCTCTTGTTGTAGAGCAAAATCTAGGCCCTTCACTTGCTCTATGGAGAATAATGCCATCCTCCTTAAAATTCTTGTTATTGTCTTTTGAGGTTGACCTTCATATTGTTGCAAGTTTCTATTAAGGGCTAACCTTATTACTCTTTCAAGAGTGACAACCTCTTGTACTTGAGTAGCAACAACAATAGTTTTTTGAGCTATACACTTCCTAACACGTTCTTGAGTATCATTTTTGTTTTTTGAACATACCAAGTTTCAAGCTCAAATTGTCGTCTTCGTACATATTCAACTTCAGCCCCTTGTTTGCTTGGACTTGTTTCACTTAATGAAGGTTCCATGAAAACACCAAGTTGGACCTTGAAATCAAGGACCCATACTTTGTAATCAAAATTCAAGAAACATGAAAATATACAATTCAAAGCAACAACTATGGAAGGCATGGGTTATTCATTGATAGGATTGAATTGAAGAACCCATTCATTCCTAAGAATCAAGTAACATGATATTACAAAGTTTCCCATGTGGCATTGATAGTTAATCCTTGTTGGAACACTTGAGGTATTCCATCAAGATTTTACTTAAAACTCATTAAAATCAACACAATACAACATACCTTTTCAATTGCACTGCCAACAATTTTTTCCCATGTCCTTTAGATTGCCTTGATAAAATGATAACCAAAAAGAAAAATCTTGCAAAAGGCAAAAAGAAGTGTCAAAAAAGTTCCATTTACATAAGCATAATCTAAACCTTTTTAATGAAAATATAATTGGATATTCCACTATTCTAAATTCTGAAAGCAAGGATTCATTTGTCTCTAACATTCAAACAACACTACATTTAGAATTTCAATGGCACCATTTGTTGATCTCGCAAAATTCCAAAAGGAATGTTAAAATGGTTTATATTTCTTTGTAAAGGTTTTTCAAACCAAGATATAATTGGTTCTTCCACTCTTTTGAATGCTTGGATGCCAAAAACAAAATATAAAACATGCAAATAGGTTTTCCATTAATGATGAGATTGAAACCAAGGAGTAATTTCTTACTAGGCTTAAAGCAACATGATCCTAAACTTTTCAATTACGTTATAAGTTCCAACTTTATGCCATTTCCCTTACACTAGCCTTATGCAATAATAACCACAAATTGCAATCCTACAAATAATGAATAAAATGTTATATATTGTTATATTAAGGTTTTTAATGAAGATATTGGCTGTTATGATTAGATGCAAAAAATGATGGACAAAATATGTAAATTATTTGGACTTTCATTGTGTAGATACAAACCATAAACCCAAATCAATAGTTATTACCTCCAATGCTTTCAAATTTCAATGTTCCCCATGGACTTTCATTTTGCAAGTTCAAACCACAAACCCAAATCCCACAACCATGAAAAAAATGCAGTCCTAATTGTACCATTTTAATGATTAGTCCAGTGGTCCCTGGTGGCATTCTTCATATCGAGCTCCCCATGGCCAAATCTTGGTGTTATAGATTGACTGCTCTAGCTTCTGATAAAGGAAACTATACTATTAATATCAATGTTGATGGACCTTAATCTAATCACATGAAAATAAATAAAATATATATCTAGAAGGTTGATGGACCTTAACCTATAATCACATGAAAAGAAAAAATAGTGTAAATCTAGAAGATTAATGCACCTTAACCTAATCACATGGAAAACAAAAACATTCCAGATATGCAAGTTTGATGTTTTGACCTAGAATCACATGAAAAAAAATTCCAAATTTGTAAAAGAAACTTGGTAATAGACTTGTGTGCACTTGTGATGGACATAACAATTATGTAAATTATTTGGACTTTCATTGGGTAGGCTCAAAATTCCACAAACCCATATCCAACAACAGAACAAAAATGTAGGACCCCAATTGCATCATTTTAGTGCTTAGTCCAGTGGTTTTTGGTGGCATTATTCGTATCAAGATCCCCATGGCTAAATCTTGCTATTGTAGATTGATTATTCTAGCTTTTGATAAAGGAAGCTACAACCCCATCTTAGCCATGTTTAGATTCTAGCATTTGAAAGAGTGTATCAAAATCAAGCAACTCCCAACATTCAAGACACATTGCTTTCAAAGCTTAAGCTAATGTTAGAATTTTCATGGACACCAATCAATCAACAAGCCTAGTGCAATATTGATGGACCTTAACCTAATCACATGGAAAACAAAAACATTCCAGATCTACAAATGTGATGTCTTAGCCTAGATTCGCATGAAAAAAAACACTATAGATCTATAAGAAAAACTTGGTAATAGACTTGTATTGTGCACCTTGCTTTGTTGAAGCTTGAATACATGTTTGAAGACCACCCCTAACCAATCATGGAAAACTCCGTGTAGTTAATTCCTTTGGAAAGCTCATCCAAGGTGCCACTGATAAATACTCATCGCCATCACAATCACCATTATTAATTTCATCTTTGATATGAAATCTTGTTATCACAAGGAAATACCATATTAATGCACTAACCTTAAACCTCTTAGAACTACATGGCTATTGACGCTCTAAAGTGTTCAATCTCTTCAAGCATCGATGTGCTTTTATAGAACTTAGATGGTCTAGCAAGTTCTCGCCTATGTAATTTGTAAGTGCCCATCCTTAACAAAAAGCTCAAGTCCGTTTCTCCATTTTCATCAAAGTCCATTTTCCCAACACCTTCAAACTTCAAACGTCCTAACATCATCATGACTTCTGCTTCTACACTTTTGGAATACTACCTTCAACGATGTAAGAAGAAAAGTTCAAAGCCCATTTGCTGTTTTTGCTTCCATTTGTGAGGAGTTTGAAGCTTAAACATCCTATTATTACAATGAAGATCCGTCAATGGGCAATGGTGAGTGGAAGTTTTTGCTAAACCTTATTCCTTAGAATTGACGATTGTGATATTTTACTTTACCTTTTAATTTTCATGGATCGTTGATCTTATGATGGATGTTGATTTCGGTTCATGAAAAATTTGTGAATCATTATTCATTCAACTTTTTCACCTTTGATCCAAAATATGGCATATTAACCATTCAAAGCATTAGTTACAATGCTTAATGAATCCTTTTTGGGATTTTTATCATCCACATTTTTAATTGATTTTTTCCCAAGTGCCATTATGACAAACTTTCAACATGTGTCAAAAATAAATTCAGATATTTAATAATAGGTTTTTTTTAACCCAAAATCCTTTAAAACTAAACACTTGGTTACATTTGCTGTGGTAAATGTTACCATGACTGCACCTAGGCAACAATCTTTGGCATTCATTATTACAAATCATGGTTTTTTTATTAGGTTTTTTAGTCAAAAAATACTAAAAATTGACAATTGTTAAAAAGACCATCTTGTCAATTCAAACATGTTCATTTAGACCTACCAACATGATTATGTAATCGGTTTGGACCTTGTTGTTTTGATTAACAAAATTACTAATAGAATGATTAACTATTTTACTAGATTAGATTTACACCTAAATTAAAATTATTTATGGATTATTATTTTTAAAATTAATAGGTAGGTAGTAAATAGGTCTAGGTAGGTCAAAAAAATGCATTTAGATACGTAGGTGCTAGTTTAGCCTAGCCTATTTAACCTAACCTAACCTAACCTCATTTCACCTCACTACTTTAATTTGACCTACTTACCTTAGCCCTTTAAGCATGCACATAAGTTGCAAGTATAAGGAATTTAACCTCAAACCTTCACAATAATAAACCAAATTTTTACCAAATGGACCACACCATCAAAAGTATTCAACCTTTGTCAAATTTTTTATGTCACACATTTATTTCACATCATTAAACATAATGGTTAAACATAAATGACCATTATTGGTTAAACCTAATGATTAAATCAAATTGTTACATTTAGTGGTTAAACTTAGTTAATAAACTGAAGGGCAAAACTTTGGTTAAATGTAATCACTAAACATAATGACTGAACTTTAGCTAAACATAGTGGTTAAACTTTGATTAAACTTAATGCTTAAATTTAGGGGCTAAACATAATGACTAAACCTTAGCTAAACATAGTGGCTAAACTTGGTGGTTAAATATAATGGTTAAAAAAAAATGGTTAAACCTAGTGATTAAATTTAAGCTAAACCTAGTGGTTAAATTTAATGGTTAAACATAATGATAAAATTTTGATTAAAAATAATGATTAAACTTAGGCTAAACCTAGTGGGTAAATATAGTGGTTCAACCTAGGCTATACCTTTTGGTTAAACTTAATGGCCAAATTTAATAGTTCAACTTAGGTTAAACATGGTGCCAAATCTAATGGTTAAACATAATGATTACAATTAATGTTTAAATTTAATGGTTAAACTTTGGGTAAACTTAATGGTTAAATCTAATGATTAAACATAATGGTTACACTTAGTGCTTACAATTAATGGTTAAACTTAAGTATGTAAGTGGGTGGATTGGTAGGTAGGTAGGTAGGTGAGAAGATACAGGTAGATAAATAGGTAGGTAGATAAGTAAGTAATAGGTAGGTGGGTGGGTGGATGGGTAATAGATAACTGAGTAGTTAACTAAGTAAATAAATGGGTGAGTAGGTAAAAGTTAAAGGTAACAAACCATGTTGCATTTGATTAAAAATCAGTGACCATCTTGATTAAATGATTCACTTGATTAAAGACCATTGACCATTTTGATTAAAGATCATTGATCATTTTAATTAAATGTTCCATTTGACTGAAAACCATCGGCCATTTTGACTAAGGTTGTAGAATTTAACTGTATGTATTTAATCAAATGAACCACTATAGTTAAGTTAATTGGTCAAAAAATAAATGTGTCATTCAAGCCCCTAGCCTTTAATCAAAATATACATGTCCATTAGTAAAAAATGACAAATTAATCAATTTAAACTTCTTAAAAAACCATGATTTGTAATGGTGATTGTGAGATTATGTGCCAAATCCTCGAATTGAGATAGTGACCCAAATTGTTATTAATACTTTAGGGCCCATGGTTAAACAATGTGTGTTGAAGCAAAATAAAGGATATTGGTTGTTTCTGAATGCTTTTATTGTTTCCATATCACTTGTATGTCAATTTTGAACAATTGCTTAGTAATTGGCTCTAATGAAAATCAAGATTTTGATGGAAAGCTTCAACTCTTTTGACAAAACATGCAAAACCAAGTGGTACAAGTCTTAAACCCTTTCCTTTCATTTATGCATTTTATCCAAAGGGCCAATATGTTGTGCATGATGTTAGACCTTTGGTACAAGGGTTTGGGGCTGGTCATTTAGTTTGTTGGCAAGGAAAAAAATTGCAAATTGTAGGTGAGTATGACCATTAATTATGGCTTCCATTCCTTATTTTTGCATATAACTTTTAAAACCTAAGTGGTGCAAGTGTTGAAACTTCTAATTCTACATCCCAAAGTTTTAGAACCACAAGTTTATATGATCACATGGAGACTAATGAGATGTCATCCTCAATAGTGAAGGAATAATTAAATCATTTCAAAATGAAGAAGGTCATGGAAGAGGAGGCCAAAACTCCACTTTAATGGTGGAAGGTGCATGAGGCACAAATTTTCATACATAGCTGGTTTTGTAACTTGACAAATTTTAGGGATTGTTGGTTCCCAAATTAAGGTATAAAAAGTTTTTACAATTGCAAGTGCATAAGCCTTTAGCATTTTCAATTAGGCATAAAGAATCTAGAAATGCTTATAAACATTTACAAAAATTGGTCAAATGATGTTTGTGGTGGTAACTTGGGGTCCATGGAATCAATTCAGGGAAATAGAAGAAGCCTTAATGGAGAAAAATAAGGATGTGATTGAGAAAATTGGGTTACTTGAGTTGAAGGAAAATGGTCATGGGCTTTAGGTAATTTATTAAGTTTCATGCATTGTTTCAATTTTTTTGTGTTTTTTTTTTCATTGGACTATGTTTAGTTAACATTAGTGGGCTAAAATTCTTTTTGTTGTTTGATGTTTGATATTATCCTTGCCAAAATGGAGCAACCTATGGAATGAGATAGCTACCATGAAATTTTACTTGAAGAGTTTATGTAACTTTCAAATTGTTGGGTTCTAGGTTTTAGGTGACAAGAGGCCTTTTTGAGAATGATGGATGGATATTAATTCATGAAACCCTAAAACATAGAACCAAATGGCATTAAAAAAGATTAAATTGTTGATCTTTAATAGACCTAAACATAGTGCAATTTAGACTTTAAATTTAAGAGATAAAAAGTGGGTTAGTTTATATTTGAGTTGACAATGTCAAACTTTTGTAAACATCTTTCATTTTTTAAATAAAAATTTAATTTTTTTTCATTGTTGATTTTGATTTTTTGCATTTTTCTGATTTTCTGAATTAATTTGGTCTTTCTTGATTTTTTGGGATTATTTTTCTGATTTTTTTGACTTTTTAAAGAAACATTTCTGAATTATGTTCCAAGTTTTCCAGATTTTTTCTGTGATTCTTTATCTTATGAAATAATTTAGACGGATTTTCTGATTTTTAAAATTTTGAAGTTGGAACTGGAGGTTACCCAAAACCTTAGGTTCTAGACCCAGAACCGCTCTTAAAATAAAAAACTGGAATTGGAACCAAGTCCTAGTTTTTGACATAAAGAAGGACCGAAACCGAACTAGAACCGGTCAGTCCTTTGAAAATTTTAGGAACCAGATTCAAGGGTTCCTCCAAGAACTGGGGAACCGGTGAACACTCGTAAAGTCCTGCAATGAAAAGGGGTATGGCAACCATTACACTCAAAATTTGCAGTTCCTTTTAAGGCAAAATTGCCAGATCGGTGGGGCTATGGAACAGTTCTCTGTACTTGTCACAAACTCACCACACAATTGGGCTTACATATTAGAGTTATCAGTAAAGTACAAAGGGTGCGTCAGACTCTGGCCTTGCCATTTACATTAAAAAGTATCTTAAGGGAAAAGAAAAATTAAGGATACCCAAATATTTCACCATGCAAAAATATAATCTTCAAAAAATCCTCTAAAAGTAACCAAAATCCTTCAAGATATTATAACTCTATAACTAATCTCAACTTTCAACACAAGCCAAAATATCATCTTTCAAAAATCCTCATATAAAAATAGACTTATTACATAGGAGCCAAAATCCCATAAGCTACTATACTCTATAATGAATCTAAACACGATATGCTTGCCTTGGTAGGCAAAGCCAACAAACTCAGTGTACGAAGCCCAGCTTTGCCAAAGCTGCTGCAGAATCACAAGTCAGGATGAAAACAGCATACAGGAAAAAAGAGGACATCAAACTGGTTTTCTCACCTGCATCTGTCCTGACAAGAGCAGTGATTATTATTTTTGGAGAATTTTTGCCACATGGCAAAACAAAAAAAATTGAAAATTTGACATTTGGTGAATTTGAGGAAAAATACTGCAACTTTTGGAAAAATCACCAAACTTTGGAAACCACAAAACTGAAAAGAAAAAAGCCCTGAACAAGGAATTGCCTTTACCTGTGCCTTCATATTCTTCATTTAAATCAAGTACTGTCAGAATATAATCCTGAAAATCTTGTAAACCATATCCAGCTTCACTCACAGCTTTATGCTACACTCAAATTGGGGATGAAATAGAGATTACAGAGTCAAACTAGGGCTCAAAGAATGGGTGACTTTAAGGGCTAATTTACTGTAGCAGTGTTTTCTTGTGTGTGTAGCCACTTCCTTTGACAAACTCCCCAAATCTTGTTAACATGTGTGCAACCGTGTGGCTACCTCCTTTGACAAACTCATATCCTGTAACACTGTTTGTGTGTGTTTCGGCCACCCACCGTTCCAAAGTGTCCTACCCACTAGTACAAGTGTTTTTGGCTGCTAGCTGCTGAGGGACAGAGTCTGCTAGACCTACCCAAACTTGTGTACTATTCCCATAAGAGACTGAGCTGCATTTAACTTGTTGGACCTGGACTTGTATTACCACCACCATTTTTGTTGACACATCTGTACAGAGATCTAATTTCATTAGATTTTAATTTCTGTAATACTGGGGTTACCTGTAAAAGTCACCTTGTCTTTGGGGTCTAGTTTGACCTCCAAACCAGTGTTGGGCGGGTATTAGAAATGATGTGAGAATTGGCCATGAGTTCAGGCTGGTTCTCACTAGGAAAATCACTGCATATCCAAGTTACAAGTGAGATCCAAGACGTGCAGGGTCTCATTGGGTGAGAACCAACCCTTGACACCTTGCCTTTTTATTCGAATCTAAAAAAAACCCTACCCTGATAGGGTATTTTAATTGAGCAAGGTACAATTCTTAGCTAGGTATTCTAGGTTTTCAAAATAAAAGAATTATAGGGTTTCAGGTTTCAGGCGGCATCGTCACAGTTGTGGAAAGTTGAGAGTTGAAGATTTTTCTCAACTCCTTTTCACTCTTTAAAAAACACCCTAAAAAGTTTGGGCCCCATTTTTGTTAGTTAATTTGTTTTGTGTGTTAAAGCTTTGTGACTTTGTAAGTTGAGTTTTTTTTTTTTTTTTTTTTTTTTTTTTTTTTTTTGTTTTTTTTCTTTTTTTTTTTTTTTTTTTTTTTTTTATTTTTTTTTTTTTTTTTTTTTTTTTTTTTGTTTTTTTTTTTTTTTTTTTTTTTTTTTTTTTTTTTTTTTTTTTTTTTTTTTTTTTTTTTTTTTTTTTTTTTTT
>Ga0116231_10002106_pt1 | contig 41573 bp, 34 predicted proteins | sample S1TSphgellanicum_2_FD_89695 | JGI IMG/M metagenome (GOLD analysis project Ga0116231, IMG submission 89695) | Host-associated microbial communities from peat moss isolated from Minnesota, USA - S1T2_Fd - Sphagnum magellanicum MG | ecosystem: Host-associated > Plants > Peat moss > Unclassified... | reverse complement strand
TTTTTATTTTTTTATTTTTTCCCTTTTTCGCCAGTGAAAAAAAAAAAAAAAAACCACTGCTGCTTGTGATGTTGGAAAGAATAAGCCTTGTCCAAAATATTAAAAAAGCAAGCCCTTAAAACCTCTAAAAGCAACAAGCCAAGAGAATATGGAAAAGGCAAGCCATCAATCAACTCACCCAAAACCCCCTGGCATCTCAGGTGTCTCTATTTAGCTAAAGCTTTTTTCCACAGTTCCCCAATCCTGACAAACTAAAGGTGCATTCAGACTTGGTGTTGGGGAACTCTAGTGTTGAATCTCCCTAACACCATGCTAATCATGTAGGACTTAAACCTACTTACCATGAAGATTTAAGGCTAAGTTAACATTCAGTTAACATTAAGCTATCACCCATTTAACATTGGGTGCCACCTAGTATTATGCCATCTAGATTTTCATTTAACACTGACTTAACATCAAGTGTGGATGCACCATAAGATGCCTGTGGTATTGGCTAGTAGCCCATAATCATCACTCCACATTTCACATAAGTAGGCTAGTGACATTTGATTGCTGAGCTTGGATGTGGTCACTGGCCAGCCTTCCCTGCTTTTTTGGGGCTCTCAAACTACCTTCTCAAGATCAGAAGCTTCCAGAATATATGGGGCTACAAGTTGGCTGGGGAGGGGCGGCTGGGGAGTTGGTGTCTGTGTAAAGGAAGGAGCAGTGCTGGGCGGTTCTCTCTCAGGCAGAGCCGGTTCTTTTCTGGTATCAGTCCGGATATATAGGTATATCTCTGCCAGTTTCACCCTTTCATGAAACTCTCACTGCCCGAATCGATCCAGAATTTTATTTTTTTATTATTTTTTTTGGTGGTACCTGCCCCCAAAACCAACCCCGGGAACAGTTTAATAGCCAAAGAACCTGGAAAGAACCAGTGGGTCTTTCATGAAAACTGGCTGTTCTTTTAGGGTTTTAGGGTTCAACCCACAGAAGAGGCTTTTCGCATGTTTGAGCCATTGCCACAAAGGCAGTAGCCATGAGTGTACAAGGCAACAACTTGTGTGGTTGGTGGGTTCTTTGCTCTTTGTTCTTTCTTAGAAGGCATAATAATGCCCTTTTCTGTTTTAAAGAGCAGACAAGCAGACACTGACTGGCCTTAAGACCCCTCCTCCTCTTTTCTCAGGGGGAATATTCATGGAGATAAGGTGTGCTTCAAATACACTAAGAAATTCTCCAAGTGAAATCATGCATTAATTTAATTAAATGTGTCTTCCAGTGTTGATGCAATTAGTTGTGCGTGCATCTCAAATCCCAAATTTTATTTATACATATATAGTACTAGGCCACTTTGATCGGCACTTCTCAAAAATTCTAATTCTTCCAACGCTCCTCAAATAGAAGCCTTTTGTACTAGTAAAGTAGTATGGAAGTGTTTCCATTTTGCCCATCTACTTATATAATACAAGATCACATTTTTAGGCAAAGGAGATGGGACAAATTGTGGTGCTACTGAGGAATATCTTGGGTTCACATTCCTGGGTCCATATTGGGTATGTTGCCCCACCTCATTGCTTGAGTTGAATTACTTTGGTCATCAACATTTTTGGCCTCGACTTTTTACAAGAGCTTGGGCGCTTATTGTGATTCATATTGATTAATCTAATTAATTTAGTTGCATCTCCAAGTCTTGTTTTTTTTTTTTTTTCCCCCTTTTATTTTGACAATGGGCCACTTTGAATGGCCCATCACTATTTTTTTTGAAACTTTGAGGATGTTCTGATCATTTGGCACCCATGTTGAAATTTTTTGCGTAATTTTTTTTCTTTTTGAAAAGAGACACAAATTTACACAATGCTTGAATACAAATCATTTACAATTACACAGTTTTACACGGCTTTAAATGAATTTTTCACAATTTTACACTTACCCATCCAAAGTTAAATACTTACATTCACATGAATGTGAACGAAAAAAAAGTTTACACTTGCACAAAATGTAAATAAAGTTCAATTTTTCATTTACACTTACATGGAAGGTATTTTTACAACCATATACATACATGCCCAACACTGCACTGCCCAGACCAAAACCAACCAGTTACATTAAAGGAAGGGGCCCTGTGGTAATGAAATCCAACACAATGGGGCAAAAGGAAATGTAAACAAATGAACTTCACTACAACTACAAACCTCTGAGGATAAGACCTGACAACCTGAGTATGTTCACAAATACGCCCACATGTCAGGAAATCCAATTGAATGGGCCAAAGGAAGGATGTAAACGGATGAACCATACACGGAGGTCTCATAATTGGCAAGACATGCTTGTTGTTGTTGTGGGTCTGGCCAACATGAGAGGCCCTCAGATCCGTAAGAGCCATGGAAGGTAAGTAAGTAAATGTTTGCCATTTATGATGAGTGTTATAGAAGCTCCCAGCTGCCAGTAGTGACAATTTGTTCTTTTGTCTTCTTTGCAATGCCAGTAGCTTTGTTAGACAACAGTGTGGATGACTCCCCCCAAAAAAACAAATTGGCTTCAACCTGCTTCTGACAAACCCTAAATGCCTTGCTCGTGCTTTCTGATGGGCAACCACCCAGTTGCAATATTTCTCATCTGCCCATGTGGCCAAGCAGATACTTGGCCCCACGAGAGTCCCCAAAACAAATTGTCTCTACATCCAGTCTCTAAGCTTATCACTGCTTGGGGATTGTCCAATGGACTACTAAGCATGACCATTAAAGCTTCTGTGGAACTTTACATTCGCATCCACAGCAAGCTTGGAATTTCATGCTTTGGGTTGATAGTGTATATGATAAAGACTCTCTCACCCAACCTATTTTGGCATGTAATACAATGGGTGAAATGATCACCAGCTTGCACTTGGTTGCTACCACGGAGGTAGATGGAAGAGGATGGTTACTAGTTAGTACATAGCTAACAAATTTTTCTTATTTTTTTAGAGCTTTCAAGTCTTCAAATACTTCTATGTTCTCTCATTCCACTTGCACATGCAATTGTTCAACTTCATTTACTTCTTGATCATCTTTCAAAATGGATTTATCCCATCTTTTGATGTTTATTCTGACACTTGTTTACCTTTACACCACTTAGAGCATCTCTAGGCACAACATTAAAATCCATTGTACACCGAATTTTGGGAGAAGTGTAGCAAGTCAAATTATGTGAAATTGTCTTTTTCACATTATCTAGACCTAGGGTTGTGTGAACTAAAAGAGCTGCACGGAAAGGAAATGATTTTTTTGGATTGGCCAATCATAATGATTCGTCCAAGTGACAAGATTTAAATGTTCTGCTGCTTTGTATTGTCCACTACTTCACTAAATGGGTGGGGAAAGGAATAATTAAGTCTATATGTTGGAGGTGGTGAATATTGGTGAAGAGAGCATCATTGGGGATGCTCTTAGACAGAATGTTTAGAATATTCAGCATGTTGGTGTACCCCAAAGGTGATGGCTCAATGGTACAACCCTTTCTTGGTACCACAAAGCCTTGGGTTAAAACCCACTAGTGAGTGAGGTGAAAGTCATGTCATGTGCTTTGGAATTGGGTCTATTATTATGTTTCATCAACGGAAAAAAGAAAGTTGGTATACCGTTAGCTTCCCATGACAATGATTAGCATCTTGCCATTGGTAATGGGTTGGTGGACATTTTCATGTAGAGAGTAATCACTCATGATTTGTTTTCCTAACAATTGCTTACATTCCAAAATATCAATTATCACAAGAACAAAGATTAAAGGAAAAAGTTTAAGTCTAACTTTCAAATAAGTAACAAAACAAAATTATGTGATTCAAAAAAAAAACACAAAAATTAAAAATAAGAATATGAGATGTGTAAAACAAACATGAAAGTGGATTTTTATTATGCTGACATATGCAAACATGAACATGAAAAAAAAATGATAAGATTATGATGCAAGATCGTGCTTAAGACTAATGTTAAAAAAATTGGAGGAAATGAGAGGTTTTACTCCTATTTATACCCCTTTGGGAACCTAGCTCAAGGAAACTTTCAAGGAAGTTTTTATGTGTGCATCAAGTAAGGAAGTTTTTTTGAAAACCTTTATAATTGAAAATCAATTATGAGTTAACTAAAATTTAACTAAAAATTAATTTATATTTAATTAAGAATCAACTAAGACTTAACTAAAAGTTAACCAAATAATTATTTTATTATATCTATGTTGTTTTAGACTATCTAAATATATCATAGGTTATCTTAAGTTATTTAGGGATACCATAGTCTACATTACATTATCTAAGAATACCATAGGCTATTATAATTTATTTAAAGATACCATAGGTTACACCAAGTTACTTTAGGGTATTATTAAGTCATTTTAATATACCCTAAATTATTTTAAATTACTTTAAACTAATACCAAACTAGTTTATGTTACCTTATGCTATTACACTAGAATAAATCCTATCATATGCAACCCATCATTTTATAACTAGATGCAAATACTAATGTACAAAATGGACACATGTCACAAAGAAAATGGTTTAAGGTAATACATATTTAAATTAAAACTTAATATAATATATTATCTATGACATCTAGGCCTAAATTAATATATCTTATAACCTAGGAAAATGTAACAAAAATATTAAATAATATGTATATATAGTACTACCATAGCCTAGGCTAATAAATAAAAACTATGGGGTGCAGTCAAACTAACATGTACCAAAAGTAGTCATAACCATTGCATAATTTTTGAACTTTGGATTATTTAAAAAAATGATAATAATTTTTTCAAATATTTTTATAAAATTTTATTGTGAATACATTATGTACATATCATAAATTTTTTGAATCAATATAATGAATGAAAAATACGTGTAATGACTTTTAACCTCTTGTAACCACTATTTAAAAGTTGCATAAAAACAATTTAAAAATCATTTTGAGACTAAAAAATTAAAAAAAATTAATGACATATCTTGGGATTTTTTTAATATACACCTTAACATAATAGTATTAAGGAAACTTTATATATATATATATACATACTTATTTAAAATATTTTGATAATATTTTAAAATAAAACAATGGTCTAAATGGGCACGTGTGGCTCTTGATAGTGTGGTTGGACCTTATAGATAATATAAGCTAGTATACATAATATGCTTAGGTTAGGTAACATAGGTAGTTTAAGGTGATATCCTTATGTATGTTATTTAGACATATGTTAATATACCTCACCTAGTTTAGTAAAAAATAACTATGTATAAAATATAAATTAACATAGGCTAGGTCACATAATTAATTAACTTAAATTAGTATTATATTTATGTTAGCTACTTATCTTAATTACTAGCTATATATGCTAATATACCTAGGCCTACACTAACTACCCTACCTTACTTTAAGGTACCCAACTAGGGTATTAATTTACTTAGGTTAAGGTAGGCTTAATTATAATTTAATTAGTTGACCACTAACCTAAACTATGTAAATAATAATAATAATAATTTCATGATAATTATAAATATTTTTATATTTAAAAATATTATTTATAATCATTAATTATCAATCATACTTTGTTATAATAGTCAATTGTACAAAGAGCAATGTAATATGGTAATATTAGACATATATTTATTGTGATATTTATTATTATTGTTATTAAATGATTATTATAATCATAAAATCATATTAGTATTATTAATTATAATAGTTAATATAACTTGTAGGAAAACTAGGTTAATATAACATATATATTAGGTAAAGTTGCAACTTAGTTACAATTTAGGTTGTTATGGAAACTAAAATGTTTATCCCATATCTTTTGTGATACCTTCCAATTTTTTTAACTATATGAGTGCATTAGAAAAAGTTCAAAAGCAAGTGCCATTTGAAATGAACCAATAAAATAAGTTTAACCCTAAAAGTTAAACTAATTATTTTTAAAAATTATCCTAAACCTACCTAGTTAGCCTAAGCCTACTTATCTACCTATTTAAGCCTACTTATTTACCTACCTACCTATCTTGCTTAGATGAACCTACCTACCTAAATGCCACATGTCACCATCATGTAAACCTTATATTTGACAATTTAGATTTAATTTTTAAAATAAAAATAAAAGTAAAAAACCAATATGTGTTAAATGCCATGTGGCACCAATAATTGGCATTCAAAATGGACACATGTCATAAAATAAACCTTATATACCTACCTATGTACCTAGATGCCACATGTCAACATCTTTAAAAACTTAAACTAAATTATCAAGATCTAATTAAAATTATATTAAATACCAAATGTGTTTAAATGACACGTTTCTTAAAATTAAATAATGTTATTTAGTTGCACACATAGTTGCATATGCAATTTGTTGTAAGAATACATATTGATGAAAATGTATATACATACCGTATATACATGCCAAATATCGTATTTCACATGTAACTGCAAGTTGACTACAAGTTGTCTTATACAAGTGTGCCAAATGTAGTTGTATGTGGCCTATGCAACTGAAATTTAGTTGCAAATACTAGTTGCAAAACTAGGATTTTCTTCTAATATTATAGATTATCTTAGGCTACTTTATTATATCATATGCCCATATAAGTTACCTTAATATAACATCAATTACTTGAAAAAATCCTAAGGTATTTGAAAATACTATTAGCCTATTTTATTATACCTTATTTTAGGTTAATTTAAACTACCTTGAATTATAAATGGCTATTACTTGGCTAGCCTAAACTATTAATCGACTATTTTAATGTACCCTAAGCAAGTTTTGTTTACCTTAAATTATTAGTAAGTTACTATAAACTAATACTAGGTTAATCTACCCACAACCTACTTACCTACCTACAACCCACTTACTTACAACCTATGACCTACCTATCTATAACCTACATAACAAAAAACATCAAAACAAATAGAACAAAAATGGGTTAGACATTGCAAATATGTAGTGTAAAGCCCTAGAGTGGGGGCATTTTCAAAATAAATGGCTTAATTAAGACAAAACAATAGTCATTCAAAACTTGTTGGAAAGGAAAAATTGTTTGTGTGAGTACATGACCCAAAACATCTAGATGGAGCAATTGTTATTCTTGAATTTAAGAACAAACTAAAGTTGTAATTACCCAATTACCAAAACATGCAAGTTGTTTAATGATCACAACCAAAACCAAGTTAGTGCCCATGAGACATATGGAAGGATGCATAAATGTGAGCATTAATATTGGAAATGCCTAATTACCAAAAATGCAAATGGTAGTTCAACGAAAACCAAGTTGATGTGCATGAAATATGTGGAAGGAATGTATATACTAAGGCTTATTAGGTCTACCAAAAACTTAGAACTAAAAAACATTGGAAGTTTCAAAAAGAAGAGTAAAAACATGTATAACACAACAAAAAATTGGGATTGGAGAGGAAACAAGGGAAAAGAAAAAGAAAAATTTAAAAACAAAAGCAAGGCAATAAGGGTCCATGGCCTTCCTTTGGTGCTCGAAGAGGCATTGGACATTACCAAACATCCATTATGGGTGCAACATCTAAACAACATGTTAATTAGTTTTTATGTGGTAATGTGATGGGTTGAATTTGGGTTTGAAAAATAACCCTAACATGACATGTACAATGTACATATTATATGACATTTTAAAGTGAGGCCAAAAAGGGTTAAGTTAAACCAACACCTACATTGGTACTTGCACCTTATTTGAACAAGGTCTTTTAGTGAACATATTTAATTTAGGTTATGTTAAATTTGAATTTAGAAACATATTTTCCACAATTAAAAATGAATTTTAAAAAATCAAAATGATTCAAATTGTAATTCAATTCACGATACACTTATGTGAAGAAATGGTTTACGAAGTTAGACATTAAAAGTCCAAGTACAAATTGAAGGAGGTGTATTGTTGATGGCAAGTGTTATGTGCTACCACATTGGTGCCTACAACCATTGTTGTCCACACACATAAATCAAATTACATAGAACATCTTTAAAATATCTACTCACCTACAAATAATAAGAATCCAAGCCCAAAACACATAAACAAAATCCACACAAAAATTACAGAAACTTGTATAAAAACACAGAAAACTTGCACCAACAAATTTGTGTGTTATAAAATTTTCAATCACCAAAAGTGACTTAAGAACACAAAACTTGGGATTATATCCCAAACATGAAATATTCCAAACCCAATTTAAACGTGAATTGGTTTTAAGTTAATAACACAATTAATTACATTAATTCAACTTAACACTAATTTAATTGGGTAGTTAAACTAACATTCTTGACACAAACAAAGTATATTAATCACTTAAACATTGTGCATGGAGATTTTCTTATTTGTACTCAAACACATTTTAGACTTGAATTGAATTACACCGTGAAGGTAAAGTTCCATGAAAAAAAATGCAAAAAGTCAAGCTTTAATGCATGAATTGATTAGTTCAAATGCAAGTTGGAAAAACATGGAAAATGATATATGATGAAAATACAATTATTGTTGGAACTTTGGAGCTCACATCTAACATAGTTTTTAAGTAATAACTCCAATTGAAGATGTATTTTCATTGGACGTGATTGTGAAATTTGACCTATATGTAATCATAAAGTTGTTTTTTATAAGGACAATATGTTTCTTGTCCTTTGATTGGTGTTGTTTCATTATGTGTGCACCATGTTGCTAATGTTGCATAATATGTTCCTTACCATGCATAATTGTGAATGATGTCATTACAATTTATTTGAACTACGCACTACTAGGATTATGAACTATTTCATTTTCTTCTTATGTTTTCATACAATTTTCAATAATTCATCATTCATGTCAATGTCAAACTTAATTTAAATTAATATACATTTCATGGACATGAAAAGACAAAGTTAATTTGTTTTTTCATATTCATGTTGGTGGATAAGGGAAAAGACTGAGGTAGTTATAAAATGGAGACAATTTTTAAGAAAGGTGGGAGATAGTTATTAAGAAACTTAAAAGGAAAAATAAAACAATTATTTAGAAAAAAATGAAATAGTTAGGCTTGAAAATGAGGTAATTATTTTTTAAATTGTCTAAGTTGGAATGGTCCAATGATGACCATATGAAGGATTCCAAAAATTTTGAGTCAAATTCCAATTTCAAGACAAGTTTTATTCCATTTATGTTTGCCTTCCCGGACTTTTAAGCCAAGTGATGCATTTATGCAAATATGTTTGGGTAGACTTGATAAAAACATATTTCAGATTTCTACAAAAAAATTCTTCTGCAATGCCATATTGACATGCTTTTGAAAATGCATGTGCAAAACAAGTACCTTGAAAGTTTTCTTTTAACCCAAGAGATTCACAATTTACAACAGATTTCAACACACTAATCATTGCATTGAGATTAAATCCTTCATCTTTGACATAAGCAATAATTTTTTTCCTTCAACCATACATGTCCGACAATTTTATCAAACTTTTGGCCAAGACTTGCCCTATTGTTTCTGTTGCTTCAAATAAACCAATAGCCACATGTTTGGGCTACCAATCACTATTTAGAAAATTAATCACCAATGTAAACACATCATAAATTCCTTTAGACATCCAAAGGTCAAAGTTAGTTGTTGTAAAACAACATTTAGCTAAGGCAAGAAGAACATATAATTGATTTATATTCTCCATTAACCTTGGCAATATGTCTTGTGAAAACTACCTCCTGGAAGGGAAGTTTAATTTTGGACAAAAACGGAAAAATTAAATGTTTAAACCACATACTTTCCACAAACTGGATAGGTAAATTGTTATTAACAATTAACAGATGAAGGTTGTCTAAAAATTCTTTTTGTAACACATCCTTTTTTTTGAAAGTATATTTGATAGAAAAAAATTTAAAGATTGACCTTCTAAATGGATTTGTTATTTTCTTTGAAACCTATCTTTCCTAAGTATTTTTCAACAGACTATTCATTTCTTTTATAAACATTTTTGCAATAAAAGAATGATCTATATCCATATGTTTTTAAAAAGAAGTTATTCCATTGGTTTTGTAATAAGAAATCAATCCTTTCCTCATTTGAGTTATTGGATTTATTCCAATTACTAGATTTTGTACAACGCATTATTTGTGTGTTTACCAAATCAATTTGTGCATTGTCATTTATATAATGAAAAATCCAACATAAAGAAGTTTTGCCATGTGGTTTCCAGATTTTCCTTTGAGCATGTAATTTTTTCAAATTTTCCTTCATTACTTTTTCATTGCCATTTTTTGGATTCCTATTTGTTTTTGTTTGGACACTTGGATTTTCCTTATACCCATCTTCCAAAACTACATCATTCATATATATTTCAATTGTTTCATTATTCCCACTTATCACATTCTCATTTGTAGAAGGTTGTTCCATTGGCAGTTTTCACAAGACTATGTCCAAAGATAATGTAGAAAATAACTATTCTTTAACAAATTATGCAAAATTTCTTATAAAATTTCTAATCAAAAGAAAGAAAAGATTGAAAGCAAAAAAAATGCATTTACAAACAAATTAGTTCAAAGGTTTAGAAAAGACATTTACAAACAATGAGATTTAAGGTTTAGAAAAATTATCAAGAAATCATTCAATTTTTTATCTCATTTCATCATGGAAAAATAAATTTAGGTTTAAAGGTTTTAGATTTAAATCAAAGGTTCTAATTTTAATCATACACATAAATAAACAAAACAACATATTAAAACTCACAAACTACATTAAAACAAAATGTATTCAACTCCAAAAAAATGACAAACAAAATAAACAAATAAAAGAAAGAAAACAAAACTCAAAAATATAGAAAAAAAAAACCTTTATTGTTGGATGAAGCTTGTTGGTGTTGTTCCAAGCTCTTCCACCTGCACAAGAGAGTGAAGAGGGAGTACCAACTAATAAGGCACAGTAGCAAGGTGTGACAATGAGCAACAAGGCAACAAAGCAATAATTGGGGGGGGGGGGGAGAAAAGGTACCGAAAAAGGTGAGCAATTTGGCAACAAGGCCCAACAACCGAGAAGGCAAAGCAACAAGGTGTGATGACAGTGCAACAAGGCACGATGACAGGGCAACGGCAAGGAGCAAGGTGTGAGTAGCAAGTCATGAGTAGTAAGGTGCAATGCAAAAAGAACAAGGTGTGATGGTGAAGTGTAGCAAGGCAACGATCACCAAGGCACAAAAGCACCAAGGTGCGAGAAGAATGATGGTAGGGCAACAAGGCATGAATAGCCAGGTGTGATTTCGAGAGCAACAAGGTGCAAACAACAAAGTGGCACAAGTAGCAAAACATGACATAAGAAGAGAAAGGCACAATAGTGAGGTGCAACATGGCACAAGAGCAACAAGGCAATAAACAATAAGGCATAACAAGAAAACTCAAACAACAACAAAAATAATAATGTTAAAAAAAATAAAATAAACAACAACAAACTTTAATTAAAATTAAAATGCATAATGAACATGACCTTTTTATGCAAATTTTTACAAGAAGGAGCCATTGCAATGTGACAACTCCAACCAAGTTTTCATGGCAACTAAACCCTAAGACCCGGACCTAGGTAAAGGGTTAAACCTTTCTCAGTTTTCAATTTTTGTTTTTTAAAATCCGATTCTCACATGTAGTTGGCACATAAGTGAAAACTAGTCGCCTAATTTTCAGTCAAGGCATCACTCAAGGTGATACCTTGAGGGGATTATATTAGGATGCCTAGGTGATGCCCGTGGGTATTTGTGATACATGCCAACATTGGTTTACACCTTTATTAGAACATTAATTTTCACTTTTTGAACAACTTTAAAACATTTGTTGAAGAATTCTTTATAGAAATTCAGATTTAAAGCAAACATCAACAAACAAATTATGTTCATTTCACTAAAGATCATGCTAGTATGGCCTTTTAGTTCAAGCTTCCAAATTCCATGTAAACACATCTTATATTTTATGTTCCATTGTTAAAGCCCTACCATGCATCCACCATCCCATGAAAAATCCATGAGTTGTTTCCACCTGTTGAAATTAATGACAAATAAAAGTACAAAGTGGAATAATTTTTTGATTCTAGGATATCAAATCGTCAATTGCAATGCTTCATCCATTAACAAGCTATGACATTGGTGAATCAACATGGGAGTAAGTTTGACATCTTTTAAATGTTTTTGAAAAAGTGAAAGAATTTCATTGATGATATCCAAGCAAACTTAAGATTGTTCCTTATGAAATTTATCATTAAAGGAGGAAGTGATGTTGTGAATGCCATCATGAACGAGCATTTCCAACCTAATTTGTAGTTTAATCATAATTCATTCATCATTCATTTGTAGTTTTTTTTTAATTCATTCATAATTGACATTTAATTCACTCATAATTCATTTGTAGGTCATTCTTAATTCATTCATAGTTCATTCATAATTCATTTTTAGTTAAGAAGGTTTTCAAAAAGGTTCTTTGGACAATGGGCATATAAAAACTTTTGTGAAAACTCGTTCAAACTAAGTTTTCAAAAAGGTATAAATAAAAGTAAGATCTTTTAATTATTTAAAATTTTGTTTAACATTAGTTTGAGGTATGACCTCACACCAAGCCCTATTCATTTTATTTCATATTCAAAATTTTATATGTTATTTGAAATTGTTTTTGGAATTTTTATCTTGCATACTTTGTGTTGTTATGTTTTATTTTCAAGTAATGAATTTGGAATTAGATTTGGGCCTACTTTTGCCACAAATTATCTTAGTTTTTGTGTATTTTGGAAATCCTTTTGTTTTCATAGTTTTTATGCATGTGACAATCAAAAGGATAGGAACATTAATTTCATGGGGGCCAATACCCAATGAACATCATCTCTAGGTGGTAATGAAAAGTGAAAAAAGAACATTCAATCAACCAATTGTAACTTGACAATGTGCACATTTTCACCCAAAGTTTTATGCACATCTCTATATTTTTCACATTAATAAAATTGTTCCTAAAATATTCCAAATTGAGGGTATTAGATTTTAATTTGTCAAAGATCTAGGACCAAATCGAAGTCAAGATGAAAACAATGCATAAGGAAAAAAAGAAAAAGAAAAGAGGTAACCAAACTAGTTATTTCCTCTAAATTGGTTCTCACATGACTTCCAACCCCAATTTTAGATTTGCCGTACCACCTTCATTTCATTGCTAGCTTATATTTTTATAAAATTAAGTCTTAGTAAAATCTTGTAAATTTTGTGACCTAATATTTAATTTCAATAAATGTAACCCAACTTCATTCATCTTTATAGCTTCATTCAAATTGGGGATGAAACAAAGATTACATGATCAAATTAGGGCCTAAAAATGGTGACTTTACATTGATATTGTTTCAATTGTATTAGGTATGAACATCTTTGAAGAAAAGTTTATCACAATACAAGATTTTTGTCCCATAAAAGAAGTCTTCTCATGAGTCAAAGTCAAGATTCACTAGCAATAGATGAGATGGACATGATTATGGAAATAATGTATTTCTTATAATATCAATATAGGCTAGGAATTATTTGATGGCATTTGGAAATTTTACAGGGGGTCAAGAACTTTAAAAAACAAGCCACTCAATTCTACATAGGCTAGTTCTTGAACACCCAAAAGATTCTTTTGCATGTTGCTTTCTTGCTATTAGAGTTGAAAGATGATTTGTAGAACTTCAGGTGGCACTCCTCTCGCACTTTAAATCATTTAAGATGAATAAGAAATAAGAAAGTTATGAGGTTTGAAAGTAGGAAGGGTCAAAAGGAAGAAAAATGAAAAAAATGTGGTTTTGCGATTTGAAAAAACATATTTTCTTTATTGCTCTTTTTTTGGCTGGTGCTTTGGGTTTGCATTCAAAGATGATTTGTAGAGCTTGAGAAGGCGCTCCTATAACATTTTAAATCACTCAAAATGGAGAAGAATTGAGAAAGATTTGCCAAAGCGTTTGATCATAGGTAGATGATCAATGATGGGCCAGTTTACTCTAAGTCAAAACACTATGAAACCAACTCAGTGCATCGATATAATCCACAACCCTTGATACCCAAAATAACAGTTCATCAAGAACTACATTTTCAAGTCTCAAGATCTCATTTCAAATCTCAAATATGAAATGAGCAATGTGATCTCACCAGCATCCAATATTGCTGAAAATTCCACAAAAAAGCTTCCTCCTCAATTATTAAGGACCTTGAAACCAACCTAACAACTTGTAGAAACATTTCATTAACATAAATAAATGAAGAAATATATAATTTTTATTATCTCAAATGTTCACTTCCCTGTTTATAACTGGATTGATTATCAACACTTATAGAGACTATTTGCTCATGGAATCACAAATCAAAAGCCTTCATTTTCCTTTACACACTCTCATCTTCAATGCTCTCAACCATGATTTGGCATTCTTTCATGTGAGGATCATGTTGAACATGAGTTGCAATAGAGTTATACGTAAAGTAACCGTGTCTTCACCCTGTCTTTGGGCCTCCTTTCACCCCCTATCCCCTCTTTCAGTGGCATCCGCAAAGTAAATATATTTCAATAAATCTCAGTATGAAATGCTGATATTCAGCATTTAATGCACAAGGTTTGAGACTAATTATATAGTAGTTGTACAGTTGGGAGCAGTGAAAATATATGTAGCAGCAGTGGAGCGGCTCAGGAAGAAGAAAGACAGGATGAAACTCAGTTTACCACCAATTTGAGGGTTTTCTGAGTTTCATCCCTTGTTGAATGCTAATGTACTTTTTTGCAGGTTTTTTTTTAATCTCACCCTGTATATGACCAAACTCAGGGTTCTGGTGTTCTGTTTTTCTTACTTTACGAATAACTCTAATGTGATTCATTTTAATTAGGTCGGAGTGCCTTCCTTCCAAGTTCAGAATTTTTTTTACACAATTAGCCTCTTTTTTATTCATGAAAAAAAAATTCTGAAACTTTAGAGACTCCCCAATGTAGAAATTTTCGCCCCAAGAATAGTTATAAGCTCCAATAATGGCTCAGCCACATAGGTTCCTAGACATTGGGCAAAAGCATATGGGACAAATTGAGGTGCTCTTGAGAACATGTTGAGGAACACGTTGGGAATTTGGGGAATATATCGGAAACGTGATGAGAAAACACCATGAGAACTTGCTGGGAACACACTTGGAACAAATTTTGGCTAAAGGTGAGAGAGGAAAGGAAAAAAGTTTAGGAATCATGCCATATTTTGGCAACATGCTAAAACCTTTTGTCTAAATATGGCAACTTCAATTTTTTACCTGCATACTGTGGTGACTTTGGGATATTTTTTGGGGAAAAACTGCCTTTATATTTGTCACACTGGCTTTTTTTTTTTTTTAAAATGTCGCCAGGATGCCAAAACTCGCCAAAAACATAAACACTATTCCCAACTACTAATCAACTTAAAATTAATACTTTAATTATTAAATAATAATTTCTAACTAAATTAATAAATCGTGAAATATGAATTTTTTTCTCCTATTCTTTTTACCCAACATGATGAATATGAAATTATTTACTTTAAATACTTTGTCTTGATTTTCTATTTAGTTGTGAATTATCGTTACTAAATTTCTTGTGGACACAACTTTTTAGCTTGTTTCACACTCTGGTCTCTCCCTGTTGGGATTCACTACAGGCCTTGTCCTCTTGAGATTTCACACCTGGCCATCTTTTAGGGGGGAGAACTCCAGTTTGTCCACTCACTCTCGGCCAGGATTGGTTGTCCCTCCAGCCTTACCCACAGGTCATTCCTCTCTTCTCCATGAATTCCGTGCTTTCTACTGTTGCCAGGTTTCCGTCACATTTTTCAAGAGAATGCGAAGAAAAATCCAAAGAGACAAAGAGATTCCTCCCGAATCGGTTGCGTAAATGCAAGATCGATTCCTTTTTCGCGCACCCATCAATCAGGCAGCAAGTTCAGGTGAGATTTGATCATAGTTTCTTTGATACCCACTCAGGGTTTTATTTTGGTTTTGAGCTTCTATTTTGGTTTGCGAAGAATTTGGGTTTTGAATTTTGTGGCCTAATGATACTTATGTGAGCTCCAGGTATCTGTGAAGCTTCTCCAGAAAGAAATCGGAGTTGGGTCTGTGAAGAAGACACGAGACTGTCGAGTTCCTGTCATTTCAGTCTCTTGATGACAGTGAGTTTTCTTTAGAAACATCCTCATATTGTGTACAATTGTGGGTCGGTTCATGGAGGTGAAAAGCTCTAATCATATTTTAGGGTTTACAGTTTGCTATAATTCGTGCACGATCTTATGTTTTTTCCTTCATGGTTTTAACAAAATCTTCCTGTGTATTGGTTTTGGTTTTGGTGGCCAAGTTGTTTGTTACCTGTTTTGATGATATGGTTTTCATGTATGTGCTTTCTTTATTCTGTTTCTTACTTTTGTCATTTCTGGTCTATAGAAATTTGCTTCCAAGGACAGTCAATTTTTCCATTTCATGACAAAATCGAATCTAGCTCAGAGATTTTTCTAGGGTTTATATGTCAGTTCAAAATTCCATCACGATGTAAGTTGATGATGGATAGGCCAGCCTCTTTGATGATGTAGTTTGCTATTTCCTGGATCAATTTCCTTAGGGGCACAGAAAGAAACAGTTTGTGAATCTCAGTTTTTATCCTTTGATCTAGAGACACTATGGTTAGAATTTTGTCAGAAAGTTGTTGTACAGGACATTGATTTTTCAATTAGTAAACTCTTTGTTCACACATTGTTTGATGTGCAGGATCACAGTTGTCTGCCCCAGAAATCATGCAAATTGAAGTTGTGGGTTTATAGTGCAATAACCTTAATCTCTGCAGTGGTGCCTTCGACCCAATCTTCTTACTGAGGATAGCATGGGGAATGGCAGTGGCAAAGGCAGCTTGAGCCCTGAGTTCTTAAGCTCTTCCAAGTAAGAATCCTTTGACCATAAACTACACTTCTTAAGATGGCACTTAAATTAGGTCACAGAAATACAATATAGACCACAGAAATTTAAGGATGGGGAGTTGTAGTTTGTGATCACATGTATGAACACATACACAATTCCTTCATGGCTCCATGTGAAGTTGTAATGTTGCATGTGCTTGTGAAATGATTTGGGTTCTAGACGTCTTGCACTTACCAGTTTTTTTTCCTACAGTTCTGTCATCATCTAAACCAAAGAAAACTATTCTTCTCATTCCTAGCTATTAAGGTGCTGAGCAATTTAATGCAACTCTGGTTTCAATTTTTCAGGGTGTGTTGGAAGAAATATTATATTTTCTGTGTTCTATCTATTGCTCTACCAGTCATGATCTGAGAGGAGAATTGTTGCAGGAGGTTTTCAGAAGCAGAATTGCGGGATATAAAGAAGCTGTTTATTTCATTGGCCTATCAATCAAGGAGCCATGGTGAATTTGTGATTGCTTCTGTATTTCAGGTACACAATTGGAAACAATCAATCCCTCCCTGCTGTTTTTGGAGTATTGCAGTGGGATTTGAAGTCAAATTCTATCTTGTTGAATATTGACGTTTTGGAAGCAGGGTGACGTTCAACATGTCTGTAACATGAGTACAATATGTGAGAAGACAGGATTATACTCATTCATGCAATCATACTGCCACAAGTAGCTGCTGCTGGGAATTGGGTCAAAGGAGTCTTGAACTATCTTCTTGTCCAAAGTAGTTGGATATTAAGCTTGAACCAAAAAAAGTGTAAAATGCTGAACCAGGGACAAAACACACTTTGTAAAGTGACCCATCAAATAGAATTCTTACCAGTACTTGGTGACCAAGCAGACACACTATGGGATTCATGGAGCATTAGGAGGACGTTTATTTGATCTTGTGACCCAAAGTCGGGAGGAGAAACACCTCTATTATGAAGACCTTGTCATTGCAAAGGTATTTGTGATGTTGGAGCTGCTATGATACATGATTTCATCTTGCTGAACACATGTATTGAAGCTGATGTAGTTTGTGCAGGGATTGTATCTTTAATAATTTCTCTACCCATTGGCATGTTTTTTGTGCTACTGACCAGTTGGCATTGTTCCCAAAGTTGCCGGGAAATAGAGGTGTGTCAGGTTCTGGCATGGTTTTAGGATGTTTTGTAGGCAGCAAGGACCTGTTAGCGTCAGCAGTAGGAATTGTCACTTGTTTGGTCACTTGTTGATTTAGCACACATATCTCAGAATCATGATGTCCAAAAGGTTTGTGTGTAGGCATTGTATGAGAAAGGGTCACCCGAGGAGATGGATGAATTCATGTATCAGCTTATGGATCTGACTGGGAATGCACACATCCAAAGGTCAATTTTTTTCTCTTGGGCAGTTTTCCCAAAGACACAGTCATTCTTGATTTTTGGAATGCATCTGTTAGCAGACTATTGTATTGAGGCAAAGAGCTGTTGATAATTGTTGTCAGCCCATCAGATAATCTATGCAGACTTTGGGATATTTTATAGTGTCAAGTTGTTCACAGCATTTTAGAAGCTATGGGCCAGACCATAGAATGAGAGATGCATTCCTTTTTCATGTGAAGACCTTTGTTTTGTCATATATGTGGTTGTATTCCTGGTCCAGGGGAGGGCCATGAATGATGAGGAATGTGCAGTCCATCATTTGACTTACAATTCAGGATGCTGCAGGGCAGAGATAGAAGCTGTATTGTTGTCAATACTGGAGACAGTCTTGAGCCCCATGGATGCAGTTCCAGATGCAAGCCTGCCAGAGGAGAGTCTCCAGGCCCTCCTCAATGCAGCAAGCTTTACAGATAAGGTGGAGGGTGATGATGGACAATTTATGTCCAGACAAAATTTCCAAAAGTGGTGCACTCTGGTGCCCTCCATCAAAAGATTCTTGGCCACACTGTTGAAAAGCCCAGCTCCTGGTGTGTTGAATACTCACCCCTTCATTCTGTACATATGCTTTCAAGATTACTATAGCAGAACCTATGACTCTGCACTATCACGTACACTTTCAAATGTTGACAATGTTGGGGTCTGGTGGGGTACTTTTAGGGATGGTGGGCCGTCAAGTGCCATCTCTAGTTGTACCACCAGATACAAATCCTAAAGTAGTAGTGTTGAGGAGGGAGCATGCCTGGCATCTTGCGGGAGCTCTTCAGCAGCATGAAGCAGTCACGTGGGTGCTCACTTACCACAGTTCCACTCATGGTCTCAGCTTTAACACATTTCTAGGCAATGTTGCGTAAGCACCTCTCTCTCTCCCCTTTTCCTATCCCAAACCTGATATCTTAATCTCATGTATTTCAACTTCTCTCTTGCCCACACATATCCATGTAACACATATTTCTGGAGCTCCACTCTTTCAAAGTTTCTCTGGATTGCGTTCCAGAACACCCACAACATGGGTTGACTGCAGCTGAGAGGGTTGACACAGGCCCATGAATTGGCAGAGGGGTGAAGGGGTCAACAGTGTTGGTGGTGAGAGACAAGGCTGGGTATGTGTATGGAGGATATGCTACACAACCATGGGAGAGGCACAGTGACTTCTACGGGGACATGAAATCATTTCTCTTTACTCTGCATCCAACAGCCTCCATATTTCGACCAACTGGGGCTAACAACAATTTGCAATGGGTAGGAAAATCCCAACTGTTCCAATGTGTAACACTTTGAACTGAACTTCAATCCAATTACTGTGTCTACAGTAAAGCATGTGTCTCCATTTGGCATTTCTCCTATCCTTTCATTATGCTGTAATTCTGAGTAGTTTCTACTGATGTCTGTATAAATTTGATAGATAAGTTGAGGACTGATAGTACCTCTGGGATAGTACCTCCAGGTGTTCTCATTGTTTTCAAAGTCCTCACAGAGAGGCTTAAGAAAGCTCTTCAAGAGAAAGCAGTTTAAGGAATCAGATGTATTTGCAAAAGCATTGTTTTGAGTCATAACTGAGTTTTGTTGCTTATCTATCTCATTGCATGTTGCAGTGTGCCTCAAATTACACATCAGAGAATATTCCAAATGGAGTTGGGTTTGGTGGGCAAGTCCACCATTTTGGACTCTTGATAAGTTCAAGTTTCGAGCATGGCCACACACGGCATTCTGTCACTTTCAATAACCCAGCTCTTTCAGAGACTGCAGTATTTGAGCCTGATGTCATTGAGTGTTGGGCAGTGGTTGTGAAAGGGGACAATGACCAGGCAACTGATGGGAGCTCTGCACTTAAGGGCACTGTGCTTGAACGGTTTAAAGAGGATCGCACTATGCTAAATATGGTTGGGTTAGCAGCCTCAAGTGACAGTTGATTTCTTATCAGAACTGATGAGGGGCAATGGGAAATTGTGATGTTATCAGGCTGCGGCAGGCTGGTGCAACATTCAAGACTTTAGTCCAGGTACAAGTTTTCAGGTTTCTGTGCAACATAAGCAAGTTATTTGCTGTTGGGTAATTTACACACTTGTGGTTCCAGGTGTTTGCGCATAGCAGAGAGTAAATTATGCTCACAAAAAGAATTTTTGGACTCGACTTTACAGTTGCTTGCCAATTTCATACTCTCTCTAAAGTCACCCGAATTGTAGAAGGAAGATTGATACTTTGACCTTTGGGATAAGATCTGTGAGTTCTACAGCACTAGTTATTTCCATCTTGTGGAGATGCTGAAGCTGTACATTGCTATAGTGGCAATATTTATGCACAACATTGACCAAGATAAATTGTTTCGTCCCATATCACTCAATCATATTTCACTAATTTCTCTCATGGGTTAGCAGCAGTATGAAGAATAATTGAATTTGAATTTGAAATCGTTAAAAAAGATTATCAAATTCAAGAACATTTGAGAGTACAAAACTAAAAGCATCCAATCCATAAATTCTGAAGTGAAATATGTGAAGGTTCATTTTTGAATTCATGGATTTGTATTAGATCATGAAGTATATGTATGTGCTTATGTTCATACATGATGCTATATATTTTAAAACACTTTGCATAACATTTATGGCACTCATCAAATTACATGTTCTTCAATTTTTGCAGAGTGCATAGAGCTAATTCCAATTGCTCAAATTTTCCATATGATATAAAATGAGTTAATTTGCTCTCAATCTAGCCACAGAACTATGAAGTAAATGTTTAAAGATTTGGGACGTTCTCACCCTATGTTCTTCTTGACAAGGATAGTGAATATATGGTTTGTTACTCTTGTGTGACATCTAATCCTATAATCAAAGTCCTTTATTTCTTCAATTTATATATGGTTTTTGTGTTGAGATGGGGTTAGTGAATCACACACAATTTGATACATGTATGGACTTAGAGGTGATTGCTTTATCAAGGTGGGTGCAACAAAGTTTTGTTTGAATTTGACCTCGAGATTGCTCCCAATGTTCCCAATGATGAGAGCATTGAAATGTATTGTGATTTGGCTTTGTTCTTACAAGCATGAGGGATTGCAAGTCATTGTCACCCAAAAATCACTTTCATCGTCACTCAAGAATAGTCAATTCTTTCCAAGGCCAATGTTTTTGCATTTAACTTTCAAGGCTAGGTATTTCCAAATCTCTATAGAGATCGCCATTTGAAATGCCAAAATCGTAATTATACCAAATTTGTGTACATACAATAAACCATATTTTGAAGTTTGTACAATTTAAATAAAATATTAAATTAGGGTTTCATGTCTTGCAATGTAAAGTCTTCCAATCAAAATATTTTGAAAGCTTGTTTGAGATAAAGGTTCATACATGTATATGTTATCTACATACATATTTGTCGGATGTAATTGTCGATTGTGTGCAACATCTTATGCAACTATGGGGGTCTAGCATTTGCATATGTTACATGCAATTGAAAATTAGTTGCATATGACAGTTGTCAATAATAGTTTTTTCTTCTAATGGTATAAATATAGGACCCATTATCAAAGAATTGAACTTTAGAGTGGTGCAATAGTCAAGTAATGTGAAAAAGGTTACCAATGAAATTAATGAGATTATCATTAGGACCACCATACACAACAAGGGGACAACTTGGAGGAGGATGACCATCTTTGAATTGTTGAATGAAAATTATATGACGACAATTCACATTGCCCAAATAAGAGCACATACACAAAGAAAGCTAAAATGATAAATCCTCCACCCTCAATTTCAACTACATACTTATAGTCTCCCATTGGTTGTTTGTTTTTAACTTTTCACCCTTGATTGAACATAATGCCCATGTATCCACACCTCAATAGTCCACACCTCTTGGGATGTCAAGTCCTATTTTTTCTCACCCATTCATCATGTTAATGTCAATTCATCCATCTTCATGCCTAGTTGTTTTTCACACATGATTTATTTTCAACCCTATTGCATTTAGTCTTCCTCTTCTTCTAGCATCTAGGCCATTCACTTTCAAGGTCTTGCAATTCTCTGAACATTTTCAAGCTCCAAAATCCCTCTCCATGCCATTGATCATCTCCCAAAATGGACAACCAATCATAGGAGTTGACGGTGAACGAAAAGGAATACCACATTAGGTAGACACTTAGGTACAAAGGTCCGTACCTTCATGAGCTACCAACTCATCCTCCTATGTAGATTGGAACCAACCTCACACAAAAAAAGTCAATGCCCTTATAGGGGTTGAGTTCATATTCATTGGTGTTCATGACTATGCATCAACCAATGACATGTGATGGACTCAATTTTGGGAACCACCACTTGGGAGGTGTTGTTGGCATAAAGAGACGCATTTTTCAACACATGGAATTAACAACCACAACTACTTCTAAATACAACAAACCAAGGATCTTTTTGCCACCATTTTACATTTCGGGGAGTTGGTTCACCCTATTTCAACTAAGTTTACATATTCTAAACAAAATGAGGTGTGTACAATGTTTCCATATCTTAAGAACTAACATGTACATGCCTTTATTGGAATGCTTGTGAATCTTAAACATTACATCATAGATATTCTCCTTGTAATCATGCGTATTAGAATTACAACATTCACCTTTAATAGGACAACAATTATTGTATCCATCAAAGTGCATTTGCAAATATCACTCGGTGGAAAAAATAGAAATCCCATTGTTATATTCTTTGTTTTTACCATCATTTTCTAAGGTTTGTCTTTTCATTGTTTTTTTTTCATAGTTCTCATGCTTGTGAGAAAACTATTTAGTACCTTTACAATGATTGAGAACCTTTTAGCCTTGTAATCTTTGATTATCAATGGAGTGGGTGTAGATATGTATTCAATCTCATGATTACAACATGCATGAGTTTTCTTGAACTTTATTTTTGTCATAGTAAGAGGAAATGTTTGCCAACCTCATATTGGATTTAATAGATTTGTAACAATCTTTTCATGCGTAACAAATAATCATGCTAAATATGCCTATTATGTTTTTCATTGCACCTGCGATCATATTTTGCATTTCTACACTTTCCTTTGTTTGGACTTTGAAGATAGATTATAAAAAAATTCAAACTTCAAATCTGATGTTTATTCTTCCTTCATTTCAGTAAATAGCTTTGTGCGTTTCAACGTTTTCCATATGGCTTTGCTCACTCTTTTCACTTAAGCTTGGACTATGTGGTGTTATTGATTGATAGACATGGTGATGCAAACATAAACACATAAATCCAAAATTTTCAAAGTTGCGAACATTACCTCCCGTTTCTTGCATAACATAAATGCAATGGGGATTCAATGGGAAACCTACCAACCCAATGGAGTTGAAAACCCTACCATATGTGCTTGTAACATGCACAAGTGGAAGTGTATCCCAAAAGAAATCCAATAAAATCTTACCAACCAATTGAAGTGGGAACTCAACATTGCCTTGAATGCTCGAGATGTGTTTAAATGAAAGCTTCATGTAATACTCATAAATCAACGATGGATAAATTTCTTCCACATGATGTTGTTCAAAATAACACAAAAATTCGTTAAGTAAATCTCCCTATTACATTTTATTTCAAGTGCACTAATGTTCCCATCTCATATGACATCATGTTCTCAAGTGGGTGACATCACATCACATGTAGGTAAAACCTTAAATTCTACCATGTCAACATTATGTCATCCATTGCCACATCAACCTTCAACAATGTTAGCTCCACATCATCAATGTGCCACATTAGTGCCATGACAATAATTGCCGCATTAACGACACATCACCCATTTCCATGTCACCAAATGTGCCATTTTAGTGACATGTCATCACCTTGTCACCCACACCACATCATCAATATGCCATATCAACACCACATAGGTTCCATGTCAACTTCACGTTGCTATGTGTGCCAAATTATCTTAAACTTATACACACCCACACACTCACACATTCCATACCACAAATAGTTGCCCTCTTACATATTCGTTTGAAAATCTAATACAAACTTTGCCTATGTTGACATAAAATCTACTTGGTTATGATGTTATTTACATTATAAGGATTCAATCACTATTACATAAACATAATGACTAAGCTCCATTAGAACATGATTTCTTCTTTTTGAAATCCAATGACTTTATAGCCTTAAAATAAAATAGGTTTTCATAAAAAATCTTATGTTACCCATTATGTCATATGCAAGTATCATATCTAAATGTTTAATCATTACATGCCAAAATTTAAGTTCCTCCACATGTGGGTGATTAAGTTAATATCACATCACCATGTTGACAAGGTTTCATTGGAACATGGTTTTTCGTCCTCACCAAAACAAAGAATACTAAACCTTTATCCCTATGGAAGAAACATGTGTCGATTACAACATCCATAAAAACATATCATACATATCCTACATCCTTTCATATGACTTGACACTCTCCCATAACATTACAAAGTTATGCATGTTTAGAAAAAACCTACCTATGATTTACCATGTGTGGGTTTAAGGCATAAATGTCGAAAGCTAGGTCAATTTAAGATTTTTCTAAAATGATGTAGGTTTTGTATTACAATTTTGTGATGTACCATGTGCAAGTTTAGGGGGTAAATGTCAAAACCTATGTCAACTAGGACAAAATCTACCTACATATGAAAAAATATTATTGCTGAAAACATTCCCAAAATAAATAATTTTAATTTTTGGAAATTTTTGAAAAAAATATTTTTGCTCCAAAAAATTTCATGCCACAATATTTTTTGGAGGCATTAAATGAAAGATATTGATTATAATGGAACATGCCATGGATTTTGAATTTCAATAGTTACAAAACAACAATAAAAAAAGTAGTAGGATAATAATGATATGACAATAATGGCGTGTAATATCCTTTTTTATGAAAAGATTTCATGATTTTAATACTTTGTTGAAAGGTTGTTAAAGTTTTTATTGATCTTATGTTAAAAACAACCTACCATTAAAGCATTAATTTTGACATTGAAAAGGAGCTAACAAAATCATTATCAAAAACATATTAAACATAATTAACTTTTGTTTATAAAAAAGTTAAAATATTTGGAATCATCTGATTAATGTAGATTTTACATATGTTAAATTTAATCACATGAAATCATTTATAATATTATTATTAGAAAGTACAAATAATAATTTTTTGATTTATTTTGTTCATTATATTCAACAGAAAAAAGGAACAATATTGGACTCTTTTTAAACAATTAAATTTTTTTTGCATGAACCAAAAGTTACAACAAGATTTGAAATGACAATTATTTAATCTAAAGGAATAGACATTCTAATTGGAGGAAAAATTCATCATATATTTAAAACCTTAAATATAACATCATCTACAATGTGATGATCATACCTTTACATGCCAATACATTCAAACAAGATACTCTCCAATATTGGCAATGAAGAAGGCTGTGCACAACTACACATGTACTCCGAGATAAAACCTCTGTTTTCAGCAGACAAATTATCATAAGAGTCTGAACAATACACAAAAACAAAATATGTAAACAACAATTGAATCTAATGTGACATCAGAAGTTGCAAGAGCCATGAACACAAAAAAACTGCAATTCACTGTTCCTAATTCACTTGACATGATTTTTCACTGGGGCATTTATTTGGGTACATTTTATGAGAGGGACTTGCCCAGATGCAACTCCATTCTTGTCCTCCTCGGTCTCATGAAGGACACTTGGGTGCAAACACTGAAACATCACAAACAGACCTGAGTTCAGAAGTCTTGGCACACATGGACAGAGATCCAAAACCAGCTCAAACCCTCACACCTAGCCACATTCTTACTTATGCAAACACTTGCAGGTTAAAGATGAGAGAAACAAAACCTAATAATTTATCAAGTCTATCTAGAATCTGTGGTTCCCTCAGTGCCAGCAAATGCAGAAGGCCAATACACATGTTTCAACAGTGTTGTTAAGGAATCAACTTGCCAACCAGAAGAGGGATCAACAACACCTCATGAAGCACAGGTAAAAAAACATAATGCACAAACACAGAAGCAAGCAGCAAATACTTGAAACCTGGGAAAAAATTAGACAAGCTACTAAAACCAAGAGTGAAGTGTCCTTGTTGCTAACAGTAGCAATCTATGGGACAAGGTACACTAAGTGGCATTAGAATGCCACATGGCTAAAGTTACCTTGTCAAGCCAAGCATCAATGAAGAGAAAAATGAACTCTGGTCCGAGATAGCCACCTCTGACTTCTGTAGAGCAAGGGAATGAGATGGTGGTGAAATCAGTTGTGCAAAGAATGCACAATTTTGTACAAACACACTTGCTAGTACCACTCCTGCTGATGCCCTCACAGGTCAGGTTCTTCCCACCCACTGACCACCAACAGGAGTAGCATCTGTACCCACACAAAAAAAACCAGATCTCATAACTTTCCTGCTCCTTGCACTCAAAAGGACAAATGTTGTGATTCCAAGCATTCATAATCAAGAACAACATCAAGTTTACACAGACTATACAGAACAAGACAACAATACACACACAAAAGACCAAACGGGCCAATATGACAGGATAAAGACAAGAACAAGCAAGCAAGAAGAGCCCATTCATCATGAACTGTTAAAGAAGTGACAGTCCATCACTAGTCCAGGAACCTCATGGATAGTACTGAGTAATCAAATTATTTTGTGGGAACCCACATCAAAAATATAGGCTAATGCAATGAACACAATCTGTGCACTATGATCTTCCACAGGAAGGCAGCAATGCTCGTGGGCACACTATACAGTAAACAAAAGAAAATCAGAACACAAAAAACAAACATGAAACAACATGAACGGAATTGAGAAAAGCAAGAGGATCAAGGTGGAGGTTATAAAGCTGCGGAAGCTGCAGACAAGGGAACTTCCTACATGGAAGAAGAATTCAAAGGTGATGTAGCTGCTGAACTGCAGAACACAAAATGTTCCACAAAATTTGAAAGAAAAGTAAAGACAGTAATGAAAGATGTACCAATAAGGTTTAAGTCACCTGGAAATTGACAAACCTGAATGAGAGCATCAATAACAGGTGATGTACACATCATCCCCTTTTCCTTGATACTTCTAACAACAATGTCCAATATCTTTTGCCACTCCAGCCCCATGACTTCCCAAAAAATCCAACTTACCAAGAAAAATATAACTCTTTATGATCTTAATGAAAAAAAATACAAGGTTACAACACACAGAAAAGTAATGCATTGGGTACTTAGACTGGAAAAATCCAGTGTGACAAGGACTGCAAACACACCAAATGTTCAGCTCAAAACAGGTCAGAGAAATTCTTTTCTTCTCAGAATCTGATTTCTATCCATAAATGTTCAAAGAAAACTCACCGTGACCATCAATGAAAAGAAAAGCAGCTTACACCTCTGTGTGTGACAGACAGACGAATGCTCAAACAGGTGACAGAATCTATATTGGACTGACAAAGAATCTTGAAGAACTCAATGATGAGCTTTCAGTTCATTACATTTAGCCTAGCAAGCACCTTAATCTGGGAAAAACACTAAAATCACTGAAAATGTGATCCAGAGCACAGGTTACTCCTCAAGCATACAACGCAGGACAATGTAGGACCAGCACATGCCTTGATCACCTGAACAAACATGAATCTGTTGGGACTAATCCCTTCTCATTGCATTCATTGGAAAAACTGCATCACCTTCTCAGGTTGCCCATCCTTCACATATTTTGTGAGCTACTGATTCCATGTAAAAATGTTCAATTGCACTGTGCCTGGTGTCATTGCAGTCATCTCTGCTGCCACCTATGGCAGGGTTTAACTGGTCCTCAAGCAAGAGCGCTTCCTGTGTCCTCTTATATTTGAAACCCAGGTACCTTTCCTTTGTCTACAACCAGAAATCCAGATCAAGCTGATCAGCCATGTATTCTCCACATCCCAGGCATCAAATGGTATCATAAGAACAGAGAAACTGACACTGACCTTTTCCATTAGCAAATTTTGATTTACTTACCTTCTCCCACCTACGACTTCTATCCCACAAGTACAAAGGACCTGCAAAGAATCTCTGCCAAGTTTAGACTAGGGGGGGGCAAAATAGCAACCAAGAGAGGGCAACCAGATTACACCAACAAGAGCCATGGATGGCTCCATTGACATGTGAACTCTGACAGGATTGATGTTCAGTTACAAATGGCCATTGTGCTTGCTGCACTGATGATGAAGACATTGGTGCTTCGCAAAAACCTTGGTAATTGCTCTCTGGCTCTCTGGCTCCTCACAATTCAAGAGCATCCCACGTAGACCCAAATGCAGCAATTATTCCATCTGGAGCAATCTCTCTCCCACCATGTGCATTTCTTCGTGTGACAACTCCAGATTAAATCCGCTTGCAATGGCACTAAACCCCCAAACCCTCAGACCCCTAAAAGACAGGAGCACTAAGGGCCACTTTAAACAAGGGTCCAGGGACCAATTTGAAGCAAATTGAACCTTAAATCAGCAAAAGAAGAATTATGGAAACTCAAATATTTCACCATGCAAAAATACAATCTTCAAAACAATCCTCTAAAAGAAATCAAAATCCTTCAAGATATTATTATAACTCTATAACTAATCTCAAGTTTCAACACAAGCTGTAATATCATGTTTCAAAAATCCTCATATAAAAAATACTAGACCTATTACCTAAGGGCCAAAATCCCTTAAGCTACTATATTCTATAATGAATCTAAACACAATATCCTTGCCTTGGTAAGCAAGGCCAGAAACACTTTCTCTTACTTAAGGTATAATGAGTGTGTCTAAAGGCTTGGGGTCGAATTGAGGGTTCAATATCAAAAATGTGTGATTGACATGCAAGAGGATTAGGTTAACCTTTGGTCTTTTCTTTCTTCCTTTCTTCCATTATTTTTTTAGTTTTAGTTTTTTTTTTTATTAAAAAATTCTTATTACACACAACGGATGAATGTAGGCACAAGATATTGGTGGCTCTTGTTTTTCTATGGTTGTGCACTGAATGATTGCACAAGTGGTTGCATTGTAGCAAATAGTTATTGAACAACATTGGAGTATGATGAGTGCAATGTTATTTTTCATGGAGTTTGTTGAAATGGCATAAGAGTTCACAATACGTGGAAGTATGAGGGGGCAGTGGGATGCATGAAAAATCAATTTTTGGGGAGCTTTTATGAAAAGATGTCTTTGCAATGAACAAGGTTAAGTTATGACACATTTTGTACATTAATTAAGGTTGTGGGTTCAAGTTTTGAATGAAAAATACACACATGAGAAAAAATGTCCATGTTGAAACTAGAGTAACAATGGTTCTTACACAACTAGGTGGTGAATTTTTTTTGCAAATGTATGGACAAGTCTACGGCATTGCAAAAAGTACAACATGAATTATAATGAGAGAATTTTATTCAACAATTAAAAAGCACTAAAAACCATTGGTGATCTCTAAATTGATTAGAGACAAAATTTAAAAAATCAATGTTGGTTTTGAGAGCTTGCATGAAATTTCATACATTTTAGATGCCATAGATGGTAGTCATATTCCAATTGTTGCACCAAAGGTAGACCCAAAATCATATCATTGTCGGAAAGGGTTTTACTCCACATTGATTCAAGGAATTGTAGATGCAATGTGTAATTTTTGGGATCATGATTATGGGTGGGCAAGAAGTATCCATGATTGGACTAATTTCCAAAAAAATAGATGTAGGAAACCCATGTGATGAGGAACAAATTCTTACCTTATAAATTAATAAGTTATAGGAGATGCCGCTTGTCTAATGCAACCATGGTTTTATTCTTCCTTCAAAGGTGAGAAAGATGGATTATCAAGATACAAACCACATTGGAATTTTATATAATCTAGTACAAGGATGTTAATGAAAAAAAATTTGGAATGTTGAAAGGTAGATTCAAAATTCTATTATAGAAAGTAAACATTCCATTACACCACATACTAGACTTGGTCACAACCTTATATATTTCCACAACATGTGCATTGCTATTTCGAATGACATGTAATGGGGGTTTGGAGGTTCAAATATATGCACAAATGGAAAAAAAATACAACATTTGGGAATTTAAAAGGAGTTGATGTTTTCAAGGTGGTTGAAAAACCAATCAAACAAATGAAGGGGTTACAAAATCCAGGAATGGTGGTTGGAGACAATAGAAATGACACAAAAGGCATGTAAGACATGGACCATCAAGTTGAATCAAGATAAACATCATGTGTTGACAACCATGGAAATAATCTTGGCAAGAAAGAAAATAAGAAAAAATCAAAAGGATGTTGATAAAAGCTATGGCAATTCATGAGGCTTTAAAAAAAAACTTCTTTGAATCCAATTTGAAAAGAAAACACAACATTGCCTTTTCAAATATATCTGATTTTGCATCAAAATGTAATGAATGATTCATAGGTTGACATCTTGTGTAACCTATAATTTATCTATGAGAGGTCCAATTTGGGCATCCATGTTTTTGAGTAAAACATTGGTTTTAACAAATTATTGTAACATGGACATAACATTTTCAACCATGGTTGAAAAATGATTATAAACATTAAACTTTTTTTGGAGATTCTATTTTTTAATTTCATCCACAACAAGAGGTTTTTCCATTGCCTTTTTATTATTTTCATCCTTTTAAACAATATTCGATTATGCTTGGGATTATGGACTCCCTATAACTTTTTTAGTTTCATCAACATAAATGTTCACATGTTTTACCACATTTTCATTTTGATGCCATCAACTACTAATGCATCATAGAAGGGACATTCATGATGATCATTATTTAAAATTTCATTTGTAATCTTATCATCTTTGTATTGTTTGTAAATTGTGTTAAACTTTTGCTTGCAAACAATTGGAGTTTTCAAGAATTTAGGGATGGTTGACGTGCACAACAAGGATATAAAGTTGAAAAAGAATTTAAAAGACGATGAAAAACATTACCTTGTTTTTTTTCGATCCTCGGAGAGCAATCAAGTGTAATATTTCACCATCCACCCATTCTTTTTAGTTCACCTTCTTCATCTTTATTTTTCACCACAATCGCCCTCTTCCTTGGTGTTTTTTTTTTTGAATGGGAATCGGTTTAAGGATCTTTTGTAAATCCAAATCCCCTCCTTTTGATTCACCTCCATTTCGTGCATTTGGAAGGGCTGAAGATGCACACCTTTTAATAATCACCTTGTGAAGATTCACAAAACCAACCATGTCAATTTTATAATCGGTAAAATTAATGTTGTAGTTGTTGTAATTTCAACAATGTCCTCAATTCATAACATGTCTTCCATTCTCACATAATTTGAACAATAGGGTATAAGAAAACAGTGGAAAGAAGAAATAAATAAATAAAATGAAAAACCTTGGACCTTAGTTTACACTTTGATTTTCCAAACCATGAACTTTTGTTTAAGCTTTTTTTTAAAAAAATCTAGACCAATTGATTTTCCTTCCAAAATGATGCCATGTAAGCTAAATCACAATTTGATTCGTCTTGGTCCTAGACCTTCATTTAAAAGCCCTGGGACTAATTTAAAGTTCTTGACCAATAGGAATGTTTGATTTCATTGGACCCTGCTCATTGGACCCTTGTCTAAAGTGGCCTTAAAACCTTAACATGTTTGAAGACCAATAATATGTTCCTACTAGGTATGTATTGTTGGTCTCAAAATAGTTTAATTTTTCCTTTTGAGTTTGAGGTGAGAGGGATTTTTTATTGTCCCCCCCAATGTGTTCCCATCAATTTCCCAAGGGGTTTCCATCAAGTTCCCAAAATGTTCCCCATGATATCTCAATAGTATCACAATTTTATCCCATATGTTTCAAAGTTGAACTTTCATGTATTTAAATTATAAAGGGGATAGCCAAAGGGTAGCACCTTTGTATTTCTCTTTTGGGGATTACCCAATGTTTCAACACAAACGACGATGGGCCAATTAAAGTGCCTCCTTCAAGATTTTTTTTTTTGCATGCACCCTTTACCGAATTCTACTGATAATGGTAACATCAAAGTTGGTTTGGGGTAGATGTGTTTAAGGTCCATTCCTATCAAAATAAATTCTAGTTTGAAATTTGTTCCAAATAAAATTGAAAGGCGTCTTTTCAAATATGTGTTGTGTCATTGTTGGTTTTTTTTCAACACCATAGTCACAAATGATGGAAGTGACAAGCTTATTTCCAATATTGTGTGCATCAATTTGCATCAAATTTTTTTGCAATTCAATTTCAATTCAATTTAATTTTAAATTTCATTTCATCCAATGAAATTTGAATTGCTTTCAATGTAAAATTTTGAATTTCATTCAATGTATTTAATTCAATTCCATTGAATTTTAAATCAATCGAATTTCAATTCAATTCAAGTTGCACATGATATCATTCAATATGTTCATTCAAATGGAACTTAGTTTCCACAAAGTCAACTCATTTTTTCATCATTCCATCGTCATTGGTAATGCACAACAATGGGGAGCCCAAGCTATTAAAAAAGAACAAATATGTACCCATGCAATGGTTGGGTACTAGTAACTTCAAAAATAGAACATCAACAATATGTCCTTTGTATTTAATAGGGGGATTATGTTTTGTGGATACCCAATAGAGTTGGAAAATTGTATCCAAGAACTCGAGTCTAGTGAGCCTTAGTTTGGTAGAAAATTGTAATGAAATGAAAAATTCAGAAAAAAAAGAGACCAAACTAGTTTTATCACCTAAATTGACTCTTAAGGGAATTACACCCCAATTTTTGGATTTGCCTTACATGTGCCTCTATTACTACTCATACTTTTCATTAAATTCAAGCCTTGTTTGAATAAGGTCATGCAAATCTTGTGAATTAATGTCCAATTTCATGAAACAATACCCAATTTCATTCACTTTACTCTTACATTCAAATGGGGATGATTATACTTAAACATGATTTGTTCAATAGTGTGTACATTTGATCTTTGTTCAAGTCGGGGGATAATACATTAACTAAAGGGTCAAACTAGGCTCAAAATTCATGGTGAATTAAAATTTTATTCCAACAAATTGTAAAACACAAAATTGTTCAAATTTGAAAAAAAAGTTGTATAAATAGAAACATTATTATGAATAATAGAGTAGGAGTTGATTTATAATAGGCGTAATATATTTATATTCACTTATTTATAAATGGATGTATTTAAATTAATGGTGCAAACCAAAAAAATTGAGGTCTATGGGTAGAGACCAAAGTTGTTGGGTTTTTGGGTTTGTATTGAATTTTTAAATTTAAATTATGGCTCTTTTAGAGATCTAACATAACATTTGGTATTATCATAAAAACATCCTTTTAGATTTGTAAAAACTTCTATTTTTTGTGTTTTAAAAAATAAAAGAGAACTTGGTTTGGTGTGAAACAAGATCATGTTCCACTTTCATTAAATATAACACAAAAAAAATATAGGTATCCTTGAATTTCACTCCATATTCCATTTCACAATGTTTATAGATATCCAAGGTGTTTTGCCATCATTTTTTTGCTTTGCATTTTGCTCACAAGTTCCATGATGTCTCGATCAAACTACAATAGGTGGTATGGCACAATTTATTAAATTTGATGAATCAAGATGTTGGGTTGTACTATTATCTAAACAATGTCACAACCCAGCTACTTGTGTATGTATGAACAATGTGCAAGATGAAACCAATATTCTCCCCTTAGAAGATGTTGTAAGCATCATTGAAGTAAATTGTCTTCGACTAGATAAGAAGACTTTTCAATTCTTTTGGTGATGGCAAGATTTTCTTTGGACACATACTACTAGTCTATGGCATTTTGTGTTTGTAATTCAATGTCCAATGGAGGTGTTGTGATATTCTATCATTTGCATTAAGAATTTTGGATTGCATTGGAGACATAGATGCAAAGATTTCAAAAGAGGAGTTGTGGAATGAGATGAAGTTGATCCTTTGATTATGTCACTTGATTGTAACTTGACTCATTTTGTGATTCCAAAGTACTTATTGCTAATCTAATTCTTGTATTCTAAAACCATAAACCTTAAATCAATTAGTTGTTAAATAAACATGTGAAAACTTAGTAACATTTTTATTTGATTAAATGCAAAGACTCTAGGACCAAATTCATCTTGTAGATAGAAACCTCAAATCCCCCCCACAAGTAGTGGCAAATAAATTTGACATGCTTTTGTTATATAGACAATCCATAAGAAGTATGCACATGATCCACATTTATGAATCAGTAAACAAATTTGTAAGAATGTGTGGGTCATTGGTTGTATTGAAAATTGATAAGCTTAATATATGATTAGAAGCAATATTAGATAATTAATGTCAATAAAACATATGCCTAACTTTTCTACTCAACAAAGATGTGATCATAATCAAGCAAGCCAAAAACTATGTTGAACAACCAAAAAACTATTAACTTTGTCAAACATATTTATGTGATGCCACTTTAGTTTCATGTTGATCAAAGAAATTTGTGCTAAATGATTTATATGAGTGTTGAAGATTTTTTTTTAAAATCATTTAATTTCATAAATTGAATCTTGGTTTTAGTAAAAGATTTTTGAACTTTAACACTCAAAATTAGTTTTATAAAACACTAGGCTAAGGACTATTTTAGTAAATAAAATTTGATGGGAAAAAAATTAAATGATGATAACCTACCATCCACATATGAAAAACATTCATAATTTAAAAATTATGGTACTTGAAATGTTTAGAAATTCAAAATATAATTTCAAAATGTTCAAATTTTAAGAGTCATTTGATAAATGTAAATGGGTCATAATGTGTATGACATCTGAACAAAGTTGTAGCTTATGATATAAAAAACTAAAACTTAAAGTAGTTATTATATTTTAACATAATTCAAAATTATGATCATTTTTCAAAAATGAAACATAGAATTTGACAGAATTTATACATTTTTAAAAAATTCATATTTATTCAAAAAGAGTTTTTAAAATAATAAAATTTATTGGGGAAAATTTAAATATTTAAAAAAATATGTTACAAAATAAATCTTTCAAAAAACCTTTTTTATGAAAAAGTTAAAATGTCCAGAGAGGACCCAATTGTGGTTGAATCCTTTGTCATTGTTGGCTCGTTTGATTATGATTTCACCCAAAAATGTAATTTATTAAAACCTTAAAGACTTGTTTCTAAAGGAATTTTTTTGGGTATATTTTACAAAACATGTGAGATAAAAGGGGTTTGTTTTTGGTATGTTATGAAATAATAATTTTTTTTCAAAATATATTAAATTTGAGAATATTCTAAATGTGTTCTCAATTCTAAACATCCTATTTACATTTAAATATATATTTTAAAAGTTCAATAAGTTGCACTTTATATTTTAAATATTGGGAAATGGGTATTTTGGGTATCATCATCATGTAACATGTCCTTAACATAATGATGAAGCTTGCCAAACTTTTAGTTCCAAGATTATTGCACATAATAATTGTTGCATAAATTGAGTGTTGAACTTGCTTTGGAATAACTAATGGATTCCAAATCAACTTCATCAAAAGAACCTAATTTTCCCCAAAACCAAGCACCCCTTGTAAATTTGCTAGAGTTTGAGAGCTCCTTGAATCAAATTGAGAGTATAAGATTAAAATTGGATTACTTTTAAAAGAATTGAGAAGGCATCAAAATATTATAGTTTGAGATTGCTTTAATATACTTTTTTTCTACGAAGAACCTATGAAAACTTTGCATTCACTTTGTGTCTAATCCAGTATATATATGCCAAATAACACATTTTTGGTTTACTTCTACATTCATTATATATGAACATTATAAGGACATCACATTTGCATGTGGAAGAAGGGAAACACAATTCAAAAAATTATGCCATTCATTCCTCCACTTATAAAACATAGTAAGAAATATGCATTAGTGCATATAGTAGAGACCAAAATAATGATGCATGAAAAAAAACCATTATTGTTGGTAAGAACATCAAGGAGATTTTTTAAAATCAAGATATAAGTTCAATTGATGTAAGTAGTGAAGTGTCAACCGATTTCTTATTGTTGTATTTTGGAGGATTATTTCATGTGAAGAAGAAAATCATTATGGATTTCCAAGTGCATTTAGTATTAGTGAATTAACCAATAGATTGTAAAACAAGGTAGAAAGATGTGGATCGTGAAATATCTTTTGCAAGATTTCACATGCACAAGAAAAACACCATGGATTTTCAAGTGTGTTATGCAATAAGTGAAATGGACATATGCAAAGTAGGTTGGAAAGATGTGGATATCAAGAAACATCTTTTGTAATATTTCACATGAAGAGTAAAATCACCATTAAATGTTGTTTGTGCTCAATTAATTGGCATTGAAGGTGTGAAGGTATGTATCTTTGGCCATTGCCCTTTCTCATGTCCTTTGTCCCAATACCCACAAGTTGACATTAAAAATTCAACTATGGCATTGTGCCAATAATTGTGAGCATTGATTTTGTCAACAAAGTGAATTGACAATCATATTTATTTATTCTACAAATGAATTATGTTGTTTAAGCCCATCTTAGAATTATTTTGAGAATTCATTTGGGTCCTATTGTTTTGTTGTGCAAAAAATACATTAATTATAGTTTACTTTCCACAAATGGAAGTAATCTTGGAAATTGATGCATTCCTCTTGGAGGCAAATGCACAACAAGATGAATTAGAATATGATGTTATCAACAAAGCCATAGATGAGTAAGACATTTGCATATTAAACAACCTATCTAACATGTTTGGTATGGTATGGATGAATTGTTTATCATTTCAATCCATTTAGGTGTTAATAGGTGTCACTATTCTCAAAGCATAGACATTTTGTCATTAAAGACATGATTTCAAGGTGAATTGAAAAATACATGCAAGTTTTAGCCATCTCCTTTTGTTTGTCCACCACCCTTAAGTTCAAGCCCAACTAAACAATGTCATAAGTCATGTTCACCTTACCTACCTTCATGTCCTCAAGTGATCCCCAACCTCCCCATTCCTCACCAACATTAAGTAAACACCATCAAGTTCACATTGAAACAAATTTTTCCATGTTAACTTAATTAGGGTAATAGTAATTTGTAATGTTGATTTATTTATAAAATTTGAAAGATCAAATCTTATAATGATTAAATGTTATGGAACTGCCTTTAGTTATGATATTTATGTGTTACAAAAATTCCAATGAAAGGCATGGTTTAAGATTGGTTCTTGTTTTCAACTTCATTTTAAGTTGACATCTTTAGATAGAAGTGAAAATCATGCATGTAGATTCATGTGAAAAAACATAAATATTGCATCACCTCAATATTGACAAGTATTTTTTAGTTTGAAGCTTTAATATTCTCCGTTGTATTTTGAAATGTCATAGAAAATATTTTGATGATACTTTTCATTAGTTTCAATTGAAGTCAAATCAAAAATTTCAAAAATAGGCTACCCAATCATAATCACAAATATTATATGGCCTAAGAACGAAAATAATGTTCATTCATGTGACAAAACAATTCAAGAATAAAAACATGAATACAAACCAAATTAGCAACATGTACATGACAACTTAACATAATGATTGTTGATGGTTTCATATGTATTTTTGCATGAGTTATGGTTTACTTAAAGGTGGACACATGAAATCCCACCTAATTTCCAAAGTTATGATGAAGATCATTATGCTTTGGGTAGCCTATGTCAATAACATTACAAGGATCCATTGAACCCACCTCTCAAAGGTGTCCACACTTTTGTGCTACCAAATTGTTACAATTTAGGATCATGTTTGACAAAGTAAAAGGTTTTTTTTTTTCCCTCACCATTATCTTGCCTTTACATTCAATCAAGTTTTTTGGTCCAAGTTACATTCAATGACAATGGACAAAATCAAAATCACATGCAAGATTCATGTTAAGTTTCATCATTGCCATCCATTTTTAAAGGTTTGGTGACAACAAAATACCTCTATTGAATTCAAAAAATAAAAGTGAATTAATTTGATTTGATGTTTCAAAATCCAATCTATTAATTCAATAATCATTCTAAAAAATTGATATTAATATTCTAAATTTTTTAATTGCTATAAGGACATGAAACAACTAAACATGATTGGGTGCATGGATTGGTGCACAAAAAGGGAGGTCTCAAAAACTTTTCAAATTAATACTAATGACATTTATGTTCATAATTCAACATTGATATCAATGGTCATTACATATACCATCTGGTATAACACAATGAATCAAAGCACACTTCATGGGATCCTTTTTGTGCATCATTGTATATTTTTTTCTAGGTGGTGTATTTAAAAATTTCAATGATGCCAAATTATTTTAAAAAATTTTCATGTTTTTGCATACTATGATAACCCATTAAATATACAAGTCAATTATTGAAGAAAAAATATTTTTTGATTTCATATTATGTGATGTTAAAATATATATTAAAAAAATGCATGTAAGATTGCATTTAAAAACATAATTTTATTTCAAAAAAATTGAAATGATTTTAAATTCTTATGAAAGTTGAAGATATATTTAACTATTTGATTTCACATAGTTTGAATCGTGTTTGTGAACCACATGAAGAATTTGAGAATTTTCATGTAAATAAAGGTTTTTAAAAAAAGGATGTGATAAATGTGTGATAAATTTGAAATTTGATAAACAATCACATTCACATGGAAGACACTAAGCATAATTAAAATGGTTTTGTTTTGAACTCCATTTCGAATGATTATTTTTGTGACTAATCAAGCTTTAATGTTAATGCAATTTGAAATGAGAAATTGGTTTTGTTGTAGGTAGGTTGGTGAGCTAACACTTAAAAAAACAAAGGAGGCCAAATTCTCACACATTGTATCTTTGCTTTTGAAGTTCAAAGAATATTCATAATCTTCCACCTAGCATTTGCCACAAAAATTGCTTAATTTGATAAAGGAATGAAAAAGATATAGGGTGTTTGTTGTACGGGGGTTCAATGTTTAGTGATGAGCAAATTAAAATAGATTAAAATTTTGAGTTTCAAATTTTTTATCATTGCATTTTTTCTTTTAGAATACAAAGAAGTTTTGTGAAGCCCTAGTTGGTGCACCCATCAAGTTTGAAATGATTTGAAATGAACTAAAAATGAGGAAGAGATGAGGTTGGAACTAAAGAAGGGTCTAAAGTTTTTTTGTCAATAATTTTGAAGCAAACTATCATTCATCATCTTCCTCTTGTGTTTTCTACATTGCTCTTTTACTTATGATGATCAAAGAAAATTTGTCAACCTCCAATTTGTGTGTCCAATGACACAAAAATCACTCAATTTAGTTAAAGAATGAGTAAAATATTGGACAGTGTTCAATGATAGGTACATGTTCGATGATGGGCAACTTTACTCTACTTGTGTATACCACAAATATATCTATGGATCCAATGGATTTAGATTATTGAATTTATCTTTAAATTAATATTAGATAACAATAGATTTGTAAAAATAAATATTATAAGACCCAAACATCATCCAAATGCATCACATTTTGGAGCAATTATATTGTACATCCTACAATACTAGAATAAAATATCCAAAAAGGGTCCCCTATTGTGCTTTCACCCTAATCATACCTATATTGACACCATTACATCACCCATTCATAATGTATGTGTTATTTATACCATATTGGTACCTAATTTCTATCAATTTTTTTATAGTTTTATATTGGTATGTCATTGTTGCTAGCATTTAGATATTAAAACTGAATTGGTATTATAAATACTTATACCAAACCAACATTGGTTCACACTTTGTGCATTTTCATTGTCATTTTCAAACAAATTATAATTGCAATGTATTGTGTTTTTTTATTAGTCGCTTTTAAATTTCAAATGTCTTAAATCCCTTGTTGTAACCCTCTGCAATAGGTAGTTGCAAGCTTGATCTTCTTACTCGTGTTGAACTTCACATAAATTTGGTACCATTCACATTTCCAAATCCTTTAAAACATAACAATTGACACTCATTTTAACACATAATGTAACTAAAGTTTTTTCTAATGTAATTATGGTTGGAAATGGACTTATTTTGAGAGCAAATTTCAAGTGAAGAACAAGATGCACTGCATGTTCATGTTGACCCATGTTATGCACATCGTAGAGCCATCATTCACAATGGGCGTAAGTAGCCTAACACACCAACCCATATTTATCATCCCAACACTTGGCCATAAAATTGAATCGAACAACTTCATGCCTCTTTGAGAACCATGTCACACAATACATGGAGCAACATGATATAAATAAGCCAATTAACAAAGACCTATGATGCTAAGGGGAGATGACACGTAAGTAGGTAAGGGGATCAATGACCCTTAGCCATGGCACCCCGAGTCACTTTCTAGAAGTAAAAAATCTAAACGAACATGAATTGATCATAACTTATAAGGATTTGGTTCAATTCAAATCACCCAATGCAAGCAATTCATGTTCAAACCAATGTTTGGAGGGTAATGATTTTGCCCATCCTCAAGGTAAGCATGCATATGGTTACTTTAAAAATGAACTTTAATGTGAAAGGTATATGTGGTTTTTTGAAAAATTGCCCTCAAGGTAAAGGGCGTATGTATGTCACTAAAAACATTTATCCTCATGGCAAACATGTTAGGTGTTGGTTATAGCATGAAGGTAAAGGTATAGAAGGGTAGTAATACTCTGATCTTGGATTTTACCCCATGAATGCCCTAAGCATGGGTCTTTTATTTGGGCAATTTGTTTCCAAATGGCAACTTTTCTTTTTTTTTCAAATTGGTGAAATTTTAGTGTTTTTAAAAAGTATTTCAGTAGCCAAAATTTGAAAAAAAAACATCTTAAAAAATTCAAAAATCACTAAATTCTACCATGGGTTTCAACATGTGGTGAAAATATAGAGGGATGTTTAGAAAATTTCTTATATTCATATTTTCTTATCACCAAATCTAGCTAAAACCATCTTATGGATGATCGTCACTTTGGCTACATTAAAAAACTGAACAAAAAACCTAGCCCTCATGCAAATGTGAAGGTAACCTATATTGATATTAATGGTCAAAATTGAATATTTGAAGTGCACAACAAATTTTTTTTTTATCATCCTCCTCATAAGCTTAGATTTCATTTATGCTTATTGTATGTAGTTCTTGTATGGGTACTACCACTTATAGGGCACATTTCAGCCCTAAAAACTAATTCATAACAACATTCATC